>Ga0078972_1006794_pt1 | contig 26501 bp, 19 predicted proteins | sample YelNatPaOPGAMG01_FD_67568 | JGI IMG/M metagenome (GOLD analysis project Ga0078972, IMG submission 67568) | Hot spring thermophilic microbial communities from Obsidian Pool, Yellowstone National Park, USA - OP-RAMG-01 (SPADES assembly) (version 2) | ecosystem: Environmental > Aquatic > Thermal...
GGGGGGTGGGGGGGGGGGGGGCGGCGGGCGCCGGGGGGGGGGGGGGGGGGGGGGGGGGGGGGGGGGGGGGGGGGGGGGGGGGGGGGGGGGGGGGGGGGGGGGGGGGGGGGGAAGAACTCTTGAGCCTGCGGGCACTTCCCCCCCACCCCAGCCCTCCCCCACAAGGGGGGAGGGAGTGGGAAAGCCCCCTTCGGGGCGCTCACGCAACCCCGCTCGCTAAAACCAGCGGCAGGTTTGGCAGAGGCGGTTTCCCATACCTCAAGACAAGGGCTTTCCGTAAAATGAGGGGGAACATGGGGACTCCCCTAGAATCGCCGCGTCCGCGCGGCGGCCGTTTGTGGATGCATACTTATGGATCGCCAAGCCGAACAGGCAGCTTTTGCCAAGGCCTGCGCCTATCTCAATTACAAAAAGGGCGCCAAATGGACCGCGCACGCGGCGGCGGCCGGCACCGGCGTCGTCTATGTCGCGCTCCTGATCGTCTTGTGGCTGTTTACCGACTTGCTGGTCTATCGCGGCCAGCTGCCGACTTATCACAGTCTGACCCCGTTGCAGCAACGACGTTTCTACGACGAATGGAACGCGCTTAATATCGACGAACGGCGTCAGCGCCTGGAAGCCCTTGGCTATCTGGACAAAGAGCGCATCGAACACTTGGCCGGGTTGCACCTCGAAGTCCCTGACCTATCCGATGAGGCGGTGCGGAGCGATTTGCGAACGATCTGGTACGCTCAGGTACGGCACATCCTCTTAGAGCGTCTTGGTCCGGACGCTTTGCCAGAGCGAGATGATTACAACGCCAACGTGGGCATCATCAGCTTACTGGTCCGCGCGCAAACCGAAGGCCGCATCATCACGCCCATCGTGGCCCGCCTGGCAAACGTGGCGCCGTGGACGCGCACCCCCAACCCTCGCGGCGGCATCGTTTCACCGTATCTGATCGGTCTGTTGGCAGCCGGGATAGTCTTGGCCTTCCTGGGGGCGGGCCTGATGCTGCTGATGCGCGAGATGGCCGCGCGCGCGACCATTGAGGCGGCCACGCGCCTACGCCGTGCCGTGTATCACCACACCTTCCGCCTGGGCACGCTGGCCTTCCGGGCGCTGGGGCCGACCGAGGCGGTGAGCATTTTCGCCCGCCACATCGAGGCTGTCCACGACGCCCTGTTCACCTACTTGACCGTCTCCTATCGTGCGCCGGTCAAGTTTGCCTTGTTAATTGCCTTCGCCCTCTTTGTGCAGTTCTGGCTGGGGTTGGCGTCGTTGATGCTGGCCCTTTTGGTGTGGCTGGTCGGCGGGCAGGTGGCGGCTTATTTCCGCCGCCGCGGCCGGCAAGCTACTCACCTGGCCTCTGAGATCCTGACCATTCTGCGCGAGAGCCTGATGCTGATGCGTTTGGTCAAATGTTATCTCATGGAGCAGTTCAATCAAAACCGCGTCGAACGCCAGCTGGCGCGCTATGCGCGCGTGCAGATGATCCGTCTCCGCGGCGAGGCACTCTATCAACCGCTGTTGGTATTGCTGGGCTTGTTATGCGCGTTGGTGCTGTTGTTCGTGGCTGGCATTCTCGTGCTATCGGGCCAATTGACGGTAGCCGGCCTGGTGGCACTGAGCACGGCCCTGGTGAGCCTGTATCCGCCGGTGCAAAGTTGGCTGGAAGCGCGTCGGCTCCTCCGCCGGGGCCGCGATTCGGCTGTCAATGTCTTCAAATTCCTGGAACGTCGCGGCGAAGTCGGCCAGGTCGTCGGCGCCGAGTTCTTGCCGCCCCTGCATAAGCAGATCGAGTTCGACAACGTCTGCTTGCGCGAACCAGGCAGCAGCCGCATGCTGCTGCAAGACGTGACGCTGACCATCCCAGCCGGCAAACGGGTCGGCCTGGTCGGCCCCGACGATCTGGAGAAACATGCTCTGGTTTATCTGATTCCGCGCTTGCTCGACCCCACCAGCGGCGAAATTCGCATCGATCAGCACAACCTCCGCTGGGTGACGCTCGATTCCTTGCGGGCCCAGATTGCCATTGTGTTGATGCATAACCTGATCTTCCATGATACCGTGGCCAACAACATCGGTTGCGGCGACAACGCTTACACGCTCGGCCAAATCATCGAAGCGGCCAAGGTCGCCCACGCCCATCACTTCATCCAAAAGCTGCCCAAAGGCTACGAGACGCCCATCGGCGAGTTGGGGCATCCCCTGTCGATCAGCGAACAATTCCGTATCGCCCTGGCCCGCGCGGTACTGCGCGACCCGGCCTTGCTTATCATCGAAGAGCCGCAGGACGGCCTCGATGAAGAGACCAAGGCGCTGCTCGACGATACCTGGACGCGCGTCCTGCCCGGACGCACGGTCATCTTCTTGCCGCACCGCATCTCGACCATCCGCTCTTGCGACACCTTGTTTTTGCTGCACAAGGGCCGCATCGTCGCCTCCGGCACTCACAAGGAATTGCTGGCCCAAAATACACTTTATCGCCATCTGCATTATCTGGAATTCAGCGAAGTCGTCGAACAAATCCAGGCATGAGCTGTATCGAGTTCGCCGTCAACGGCAACAGGAGACGATCCTTTGCTCCCAACGGCAAATGACGAAGAAAGGACATCATGGCATACGAATACGAAAGTAGGGCCGCCCTGGAAGCGGCGCGGCAGGCAGGACAAGTCATTCTCGACGCCTACCGCAAATTGCAAGCCATCCCGGATGCCCCTATCGACATTAGCACCGAGGCGGATCGTCAGGCCCAAGAAACTATCTTGAGCTATCTCCAAAGAAGGTTTCCCGGCGACGCGCTATGCGCCGAAGAGCAGACGCCGGCCTTGGCCGGCGTGCCAAGCGTCGGGCCGCGCTTGTGGGTCGTCGATCCCATCGACGGCACGCGCGGCTTTGCTCGCAAAAACGGCGAATTCTCGGTGATGATCGCCTTTGTCGAAGAGGGGCGGTTGGCGGTCGGGGTGGTCCTGGAGCCAGCCAAGGGGCGTTGTACGTATGCCGTGCGCGGCGGGGGGTGTTGGCGGCACGACGATGGCGGCGTGCCGGCGGTGTGCCGTGTTTCCACCACGAAGGAGCTGGCGACGGCCGTGATGGTGCAGAGTCATTCCCGCCATCCTCATCTGCCTTCGCGCATGGCCCAGGCGATCCAGCCGGCCCGCGTCGTCCAGACGTATTCGGCCGGCATCAAGCTGGCGTTGGTGGCGCGCGGCGAGGTCGACTTGTACGTCAACGATTACACGCAGTTTCACGACTGGGACATCGCCGCAGGGCACCTGCTGGTCACCGAGGCCGGGGGCACGGTCACCGGACTGCACGGCGAAGAACTGCGTTATGGTTTGCCCGACGCCTGGCAGCGCTGCGGCCTGCTAGGCAGCAACGGCCTTGTCCACGAGCAGGCGCTTAAACGTCTTGAAGGAGTGCAATTGTAAATGTATCTGTGTACTCAGAAGAGCGTTAAATAGCGCTCCACTTCCCAATCCGTCACCTGACGATGATACTCCTGCCATTCCGCGCGCTTCAAGCGCAAAAACTCCGCTGCGATCGGACCTAGCGACGCTCGGACTACGTCGTCGCGCTCGAATTCGTCCAGGGCCTCGGACAAGCTCTGAGGCAGCAAGCGCACTTTGCGCCGCGCCATCTCCTCCAAACCAAGCGCATAGGCGTTCTCGCGGTTCGGTTCGCCTGGATCGAGACCGCGGCGGATACCGTCCAGACCGGCGGCACTATAAGCGGCGAAGGCCAAATAAGGGTTGAAGGCCGACGATACCGTGCGGTCTTCGACATGGCCTGGCCCCGGCGTACGGATCATTTGAGTACGATTGTTATCGCCATAGGTGATAAACGCCGGCGTCCAGGTGAAACCCGAGCGCGGGCCGGTCAACCCTGCACCGACCTGCAAGCGCTTGTAGCAGTTGACAGTCGGCGAGGTGACGGCGCACAAGGCGCGGGCATGGGCGAGGACGCCGCCGAGAAAGTGATAGGCCAATTCGCTCAGACCCAGGCCGCGGGCGTCGTGGTCGGCGGCAAACAGATTGCGGCCTGTCTCGGCGTCGGCGAGATGATAGTGCAGGTGGGCGCCGCTGCCCGTGCGGTCGGCGAACGGCTTGGGCATGAACGTGACCGTGGCCCCATATTTTCGAGCGGTTTCATGGGCCAGCATCTTGAAAAAGATAAAGCGATCCGCAGTCGTCAGCGCATCGGCGTAACGAAAGTTGATTTCGTATTGCCCGTTGGCGTCTTCGTGGTCTGCTTGATAGACGCCCCAACCCAACTTCTGGAGCGCTTCGCTCAGGTCGCGCAAGTAATCGTAAGCGGCGCTAAGTCCTTTGAAATCGTAGCAGGGCTTGACCAAGGTATCGACGTGCGCGGGATCCCACGGCACGATGGTTCCCTCAGCGGTGCGGGTGACGAGGAAATGTTCCGGCTCCACACCGACATTGAAGACGTAGCCAGCGGCGCGCAGCTCGGCGAGGGCGCGCTTCAAATGGACGCGCGGACAGTAGGCGAAGGGCTGGTTGTCGACGTAAAGATCGGCCGCGAAACGCGCCAGACCGGGCGCCCAGGGGGCCGGCGTGTAACTAGCCAGGTCAATGCGCGCCATCATGTCATGGTCGGCAGCGTTTTGGCCCATGCCCCACACCGCCCCGCCGGCGAAACCCGCGCCGGTATCAGCGACGACGTCGAGCATATCACGCGGCACCATTTTTACCTTTGCGGACCCGTTAAGATCTACAAACTGAACGAGCAGATATTCCACACCGGCTTTCTGAAGCTGAATTTTCAAGGTGTTTTGGTCCACGGTTGTTCTCCTCCAGCGAGCGGAGGCATGTTAGTGCTGCCGAGGCTTCGTTCGGAACGTTGACACAGCCCGGCTCGCTGGATTTACTGGTTGGGGGAGAGGTATGGATTGTGTATAATCTTCGCGGAACGAAAACTCAAGCAGGAAATGGCATGTGCGGCATCGTCGGCTTCCTCGATAAACACGGACAAACGGTCCCCCCCTTGGGACAGACCCTCCTGACCATGCTTCAGGCGTTGTCCTGTCGCGGTCCTGATTCCGCCGGCGTCGCTTTGTTCGGCGAAGGTGGCACGTTGCAACTGCGCCTGAGCGTGCCGCCGGACATAGAGCGGCAAACCCTCAACGAGGCCCTCCAGGAAGAGCATCTGACGCTCGTGCGCTCCTATGGCGCCGGTGTCCACGACGTCCGCATCGCTGCGGAGGTGGACCTAACGGAACTGGAGAGGCGCATCCAGCAGCGCTTGCCGGGCAGCGAAGTCCTTTGTCTGGGTGAGCATATAAGCTTATTTAAGCAAGTCGGTTCGCCGGATGACTTGGAAGCCGCCTATCGCATCAGCACCCTGCACGGTACGCATGGCATCGGCCACACGCGCATGTCTACCGAAAGCCGCGTCGATCTGAGCCATTCTCAGCCGTTCTGGGCACATGGCGTCGCCGACCTGGCCACGGTACACAACGGACACATTACCAATTATCACAAGCTGCGCCGTCGCTTCGAACAGGAGGGTTATCGCTTTTACACCGACAATGATTCGGAAGTCATAGGCGTGTATCTGCGCGACCGCCTGGCAGCTGGCCGGTCGCTGGAAGGCGCCCTGCGTTCGTCGCTGGAAGATTTCGATGGTTCGTTTTGTTACCTGGCGGCGACGAAGGACCAGCTCGGTTTCGTCAAAGACCGCTTTGGTTTCAAGCCGCTGATGTTGGCGGAGACCGAGGACTTTGTGGCCTTGGCCACAGAAGAAATCGCCCTGCGGCGGGCGTTGGGGCACGATTTCCCGGTTTATGAGCCGCTGCCCGGCGCCATGCGGCTATGGTCGATCCACGCCGAGACCGCCTCTCTCGCCGCAGGTTGAATCAAAGGAGAGCGCACCTGTGCCTTTTTCCATCGACTGTCGCGACAAATGCACGCGTGAGATCAACCGACTTTTGCGGGAAGCAATCGCAGAAGGACATGAGCATATTGAACTTCAATATCCGGATGCTCGGCACAATCTCGCCGTCGCCCTGTTGCGTCCTGTGCGTGTGGTGGTTAACGGCAGCGTTGGTTATTACTGCGGCGGCATGATGGACGGCGGCCATATCGAAGTCCACGGCAGCGCGGGTTGGGGCGCGGCGGAAGCGATGCTGAACGGGACGCTGCTTATCGACGGCAACGCGGGCAGCGGCGTGGCCGCATCGATCCGCGGCGGCGTCGTGGTTGTCCGCGGCGACGCCGCTGCACGGGCCGGCGTCGCCATGAAGGGAGGCACGCTCCTGATTGGCGGCAACTGCGGTTACATGGCCGGCTTCATGATGCAGAAAGGCCGCATGGTCATCTGTGGCGACGCCGGCGATGCCTTGGCCGATTCCATGTACGAAGGCGTCGTTTTCGTCGGCGGCCGAATCGCCTCCCTGGGTAATGACGCCGTGATCGAGGAGCCGACCGCCGAGGACCGCGCCTGGCTCCATGAACTCTTGGTGACCTATCGTGTGCCGGGGCCGACGGCCTTTCGCAAGGTAGTGTCCGGACGGAAATTGTGGAACTTTGATCGCCGGGAATGGGAAATATGGCGAGCGGCCCTCTGAGGCGACGCCGGCCCATATGCCCCAGCGGGGAAGCAAGCCGCCCGATGGCCTTAATATATCCTGGGTACGGGGAGATCTGACACGGGTGTTTCCCGAATTTTCTCAAAAACCCAACGATCATGCTCCGCATCCGCGTGTCCAACAAGCTGGAACATCAAGAAATCGAGCATGCCTCCGGCCCTCTGGAGTTCGGTCGCGGCCCGGCGCACAATGATGTGCCGCGCTGCCTCCTCAAGGACCTGTACGTGTCCAAAGACCACATTCGCATTTGCGAACTGGACGATGGGCAGGTACGGATTGAGAACCTCAGCCGGCGCAACTCGATCCGGCTGAATGACGATACCGTCCTGGCCACCGGCGCCAGCCGCGAGGTGATGCCGCCCGTGCGTCTTCTGGTCGGCGAGACCACGGTGGACATTACCCGTCCTCAGCCAGACTCCGAAGCGCGTTTGCTCCATGCGATCGCCTCGCCGTTGCACCGGCGGATGGAGGAATCGGCCCCCCCGACGCTGATGGAATTGGGCCGTTCGCCGTCGCCAGAGACGCTGGCTCACTGGTTTGAGACCGTCATTGCTGTGCAACGTGCAGCGGCTGGCTCGCAGGCGTTTTTTCAACAAACGGCGCGAGCAGTGGTCACGCTAATCGGCCTGGACCGCGGCTTGGTATTGCTGCGCCGCGACGGGCGCTGGATGGTGCAGGCCCGCTATCCCGATCCTCTTTCTCCCCCCCTGAATCAGGGAGGGGGCCGCGAGTTCAGCATGACTACACTAGAGCGCGTCCTGCAAGAACGGCGGACCCTCTTTCAATCGGCCCAGTCTACAGCTCACGTCTCGGAAAGTCTGCAAGGGATTGAGGCCGTGGTGGCGGCACCGATTTTCGACGAGCATGATCGCGTCGTCGGAGCTGTCTACGGCTGCCGTTCGCATATCACGCCTCATGCCGGTCTGGGCATCGGTTCGCTGGAGGCGCAGGTGGTGCAGCTGTTGGCCTCGATAGTAGGCGTCGGCCTGGCCCGCCAGGAACAGGAAGCCCGTGCCCTGCGCCGTCTGGTGCAACTGGAACAATTTTTCCCCGGCGACTTGGCCCGCGAAATGGAGCAAGACCCCCACGTCCTCGACGGCCAGGAACGGCATGTGACGGTGCTGTTCAGCGACATCCGCGGCTTCTCCCACATAGCGGAGCGGCTCGGCCCGATGGATACGTTCCGCCTTGCCGGGGACGTCATGGATCGCTTGACGGCGCGTGTCCAGGAGACGGGCGGCGTGGTCGTGCATTATGCCGGCGACGGTTTGATGGCCCTGTGGAACGCGCCCAAAGACGTGCCGGGGCACGCGGCGCGGGCTTGCCGCACGGCGCTGACCATGATCGCCGATCAGTCCGCCTTCGACGCCTCCTGGCAGCAGCGTTTGGGCGGCCCGGTGCGCCTGGGCATCGGCCTGAACACGGGCCTGGCCCTGTGCGGCAACACCGGCAGCAAACAGAAATTTCATTACGGCGCCCTGGGACATGCCGTCAATGTTGCCAGCCGTGTGGAAAGCGCTACCAAGCAGCTCGGCATACCTATCCTTCTCACGGGTTCAACATATGCTCAGCTCGGCAACGATTTCGCCACTCGCCGCTTGTGCCGCGCCCGGCTGCCTGGCATCGAGGACGTTACCGACCTGTACGAACTACATGCCGAGACGGCCACAGAGGAGTGGGAGCATTGGCACCTGACCTACGAGCGCGGCCTGGCACTGTACGAAGCCGGACGCTGGCTGGAAGCCTGCCGCACGCTGCATACGCTGCTATTCGGCGAGTCGGAACACGATCGCCCCACTTTGATGCTGCTTTCCCGAGCTACCCAACATTTGCAGGCCCCGCCCGAACCGTTCGACGCCGTGATCGATCTGGGGCAGAAATAAGTTGCCAGAAAACCTGGCAGTCCGCGAATTCGCAGGCCCAACTCGTGTCTGGTTCGCATGATCCTTGATCTATTTCGTCTCCCCGTGCGCCTCTGGCGGCGCCTGCTTTTTTTAAGTACAGTGCTGCATGGATCGCCGTACACTCGCCAGAAGGCGCTCCGCTCCAGTCGAGGGACTTCATGCTGACGTTCTTGCGCTATTGCTTGTTCATGGCAGCGCGGCTGTTTCTGGCCTTGCGCTACCGGGTCCGCATTCACGGCTGGGAACAGGTTCGCTGTCTCAAAAGTCCGGTGCTCCTGTTGCCCAATCATCCGGGCCTGATCGATCCTCTGCTGGTACTGGCCGTAGTTTGGCCGGCGCTGAAGCCGCGGCCGACGGTCTACGAAGGGCACTTCGCCCATCCGTTGCTGTCCTTGTTGATAAAACTGCTCAACGCCGTGCGTGTGCCGGCGCTGGAACAGGCCAGTTCCAAAGCTCGGCTACGCGCCCAGAAAGCCGTTGAAGCCGTCATCACGGGACTGCGCAAAGGAGAGAATCATGTCCTTTGGCCCTCCGGCCGCATCCAGAGTGACGGCCTGGAGCGTCTGGGCGGTGCGCGTGCGGTGGCCGATATTCTGCAAGCAGTGCCGGAAGCGGAGGTCGTATTGGTGCGGACGCGCGGCGTCTGGGGCAGCATGTTCAGCTATGCTCAGACCGGCCAACATCCCCACCTCATTGGCCGCTATGCCGCCGGACTCGGCTGGTTGCTCGCCAACCTGTTCCTGTTCGCGCCGCGCCGTCGGGTGGACATCACTCTCGAACACATCCAACGAAGCCGGCTGCCGGAACTGCGCCGCGAGACGCTCAATCCGTGGCTGGAAGCGTGGTACAACGAGAACGATGGGCCAGAGCAGCCTACCTATGTGCCCTATCATTTTCTCTTGGGCCGCCGAACGTTCGACTTCCCCAAGATGAGGAGTCTAGAGCGGATTGAGCCGTCGCAGATCAAGCCGGAGATCCGCGAAGCCATCGCGCACATGATCGCCGACAAGCTAGGTCGGCCGCTCTCCGCGGAGGAACTGAAACCGGACACCACTTTCGATCAGCTGGGGCTGGACAGCCTCGATCGCATGGAGTTGAACCTGCACGTCGAGCAACAGTATGGCTTCACGTCGGACCAAGTGCCAGCGACGCTTGGACAGCTGTGGGCGCTAGCTCAGGGCCAGCTGGAGAAAGCGCCACCGAAAGCACCGCCGACCGCCTGGTTCACGCCCGCGCCGCGCGAAGGTTTGCTGGAAATCTTAGGCGATACTATCGCGGAGGCTTTCGTGGCTCGGGCCCAGCGCGATCCGCACCAAGTCGTGGCCGCCGATGAGTTGGCCGGCGCTGTCACCTACGAACGTATGTTGACGGCATCCCTGGCCCTGAGTCGACGCTTTGCTGCTCTTCCCGCCGCCAACGTTGGACTGATGCTGCCCGCCTCGGTGGCTTGCGATATCGCCCTGGTCGCCCTACACCTGGCGGGCAAACTGCCGATCGTCCTCAACTGGACGACCGGCCCAGCCCATTTGGCCCACGCTGTTCGTATCACGGGACTCACTCACGTCATCACTTCGCGCGCTTTCATCGATCGCACCGGCATCGACATCGAGGGCGTCGAATATCTCTACTTGGAAAAGCTACGCAAAGACATGAGCCAATTCGAGTTGTTGCGCACACTGCTCCTGGTGCGTTGGCTGCCCGGCCACGTCCGCAAGCGGCTGCCTCATACCTCTGCCGAACAGCCGGCCGTGGTGCTGTTCACCAGCGGTTCGGAAAAAGCTCCCAAGGCCGTCCCGCTGACGCATCGGAATATCCTCACTCTTTTACGCAATGGCATCCCCTTCCTGGGCCTTACCTCCTGCGATTCCCTTCTCGGTTTCCTGCCGGCTTTCCACAGTTTCGGCATGACGGTCACTTGTCTGCTGCCGCTCTTGGGCGGCATGCGCGTCGTCCATCATCCTGATCCCACCGACGCTTCCGCCTTGGCCCACAAGATTGCTGCTTATCGGCCGACTATTCTCGCCGGCACGCCGACGTTTGTGGGGTTCATTCTGGAGCGGGTGCAGCGCGAGCAGTTGACGTCGTTGCGCCTTATCATTGTCGGCGCCGAGAGCTGCCCGCCGAGCGTTCGCCAGCGCTGCGCCGAATTGGCGCCCTCGGCGACCGTGCTGGAAGGCTACGGCGTCACCGAATGTTCGCCCGTCGTGGCCTGCAATACAGTCGCCGCCAATCGTCCCTACACACTCGGCAAGCCGCTGCCCGGCGTCGAAGTACAAGTGGTCGATCTGGAATCCAACGAACCGTTGCCGGTCAATCGCCTGGGCATGTTGCTGGTCAGCGGCCCGACGGTTTTTCCTGGTTACCTTGCTTACGACGGCCCTTCGCCGTTCCTGGAGCGCGACGGCAAGCGCTGGTATGTCACCGGCGACCTGGCCTATATCGACGACGACGGTTTTATTCATTTCGGCGGTCGGCTTAAGCGTTTCCTCAAAGCGGGCGGTGAAATGATCTCCCTGCCGGCGCTGGAAGAGCCGTTCGCCCGTCTCTATCCGCCGACCAAGGACGGGCCGCGCGTGGCCGTTGAAGGCGTCGAAACCCAATCAGGCCGCCGCATCGTCTTGTTCACGACAGAACCGATGACCCTGCGCGAGGCCAATGCGCGCTTGTTAGAGGTCGGGTTCCGCGGTGTCATGCGGCTCGACGAAGTGCGGCAGGTGGAGCGCATCCCCGTCCTGGGCACCGGCAAGACCGATTACAAGGCGCTGCGCGCGCTGATTGAAGTTTCACCGTGAGCCAGGGGCGAGGCACCCGCCTCCGGCTGGCGGCGAAACGTGTTCACTTCGCTCCTTGAAGTTTGGCCAAGGCCTGCGCGGCGTAGGAGCGCACCTGGGGATTTCGATCCGTCCCTTGCATTTCCCGGAGTGTTGGGATGGCCTGGTTAGCACCGGGGCCGCTTCTCAAAAGGGCCAGGATCGCCTCGCAGCGGACGGTGGCGTCGGGGTCTTTCAAAGCGCCGTTGATAGCGGGAAGCACTGCGGCGTCGGCTGACCCGATGTTTCCCAGTTTGCGCACCGCCGTTTTCCGCACTTTAGGGTCCGGGCTTTGGAGCGCCTTGAGCCAATAGTTCACCGGCTTGCCGCCGGCCAGCATCGTCTTGGGTTGGCTGCAACCGATCAAAAGAGAAACCAGAATGCTTCCCCCCATCAAGATGCGTCTCATGTTCTTGCTGTTTCTCCTTAAGGCGGCAAAAGCTGGCGAGTAGCAGGGTGTAAACTCCTCACGCGCTGAATTTTGACCGTGCAATTAAAGCCAATCTCCCGGTATCACCTCACCGCCTGACCGCGTTCCCATGCCCTGAAAGATCAGACTGTCTTGGGAATAGCTGCCGTCAGGATTGTCGCTAGAGATACTGCGGATGAAATGCACAGCTCCGTCGCCAAAAAGGAAGTGTGCGCCGCCGAAGTGCTTGCTGCTGAAATCATCCAGACCGCCGTCGAAGTCGTTTTGCGTATTGATCAAATGACAATGAGCTAAGACTAAACACGGGGACGGCGCTGTGCTCGTGCCAGGATTGGCATTGAAGGGACCGCGCAAGACGATCCCACCGCTTATCGCCCCGGCCCAGACGCCTACCGAGTTGGCGCAGGCTCGCTCGCCGATCAGGATGGTCTGGCTGGTACCGTCGGTGATGTCGGTCAGTCGCGTTTGACTGTTGCGGTAAAAAACGCCGTTCCCCGTGGGATCGGCCGTATCTGAGGCGTCGTTGCCACAGCAGGCGGCGTAACTGCACGGCGCTGCCCTAGCGACAGGGGCCCCGAGAGCATTGGGTACTACGAACGGTGTGGTTGGGTAAATGTCGGACGGGCAGAGATAAAGCTTGAGCATCGTCTGGATGCCTGGGAAGTTCTGGACGGGCTGGCTAAGATTGAATTGATTGGAGAGGTTGCCTTGCTCCAGATAGGGGAGGATGTATGTCGCCCACCCCCAACCAGGCGTCGTATCGTTCGCCCCGTCTATATAAGGGCCGGAGGCATGGTAGCCCGGTGGAAGAGATCGATGGGCATCATGATAGTTATGCAGGGCCAGTCCGAGTTGTTTGAGATTGTTCTGGCACTGGCTGCGGGCGGCGGCTTCACGCACCTTCTGCACGGCCGGCAAGAGCAGGCCGATCAAAAGGGCGATGATCGCAAGCACCACCAATAGCTCGATCAATGTGAAACCCGCGCCGCTTCGGCACCTCCGTAATTCCATCTGCATACTCCTTATCCGGGCGAAAGGTCTGCCCCTCTATGCAGGCGGCGTGCCGGAATGGAAACCTCCATTTTTCCGTGATTCCTCGGTCTGGAAACAAGCGGCGCGGTCATTCCTTCGCCATTCGTGGTTATGGCGCGAACATTTGGAGCTTCTCGACCGCCTGGGCGGCATAGCGGCGAAGCCGGGCATCGGGATCATGTCGTTGGAGATGCTGGAGCACCGAACGAGGCGTTGCAAGCTCCCTCTCTGCAACCATCTCCCTGTCCTGATACGCCTCAATTAAGAATGGGGCGGCGACCATCGGAAACGCGTTTTTCGCCTCCTGCAAACCACAGGCGAAGCAGGCTTGACGGCTTCTCCGCTTTCAGCTATATTCGTCTGTGCAAATATGAAGCAGAACGCCGCGATCAACTGTATCGATCTCATGTTCCGGGCCTTTTCCGATCGGAACCGGTTGCGCATCCTCCACCTGCTGCAAGATGGGGAGATGTGCGTAGGCGACATTGTGGAGGTGCTGGGGGTTCCGCAGCCGAGGGTCTCCCGCCATCTGGCGTACCTACGGAGGGCTGGGCTCGTGGTCGCACGCAAAGAGGGTCTCTGGAGCTTTTACTCGCTGGCCCCGGCTGGGAACCAGTTCCACAAGGACCTGCTCGACTGCCTCAGCAAGTGTTTTGCCGATGTACCAGAGATCAAGGCCGACGCCGCACGAGCCGCGAAAATTCGGAGGTCGGGTGGTTGCTGCCCGAAGTAGTTTTTCGCGGCACTATATTCGGCTGAGCGAATGAATGCGGGACGCAACTGGTTTGTCAACACAATTATCGCCGACACGCAACAGCGAACTTTACCTCCAGGACGTGCGGGGGCAAGCCCAGTGCAAACGGAGTGGAAACGATGGTCAATTCAGGCGACGTGGTGATCGAAGCGGGCAAGACGTGGGCGGATTATTGCTTGGCGGTAGGCAAGGAGTTCCGCACTCAGATAAAGGTGCTGGCATGGTCCGCCAACACCTGGGACGGCATGAACTGCATGAGGGAACTGGCCCGTAAGATCGGCCTGAATCTTGAAGCCGCTGCCGTCGGTACGGACGAGAGGGGAGGGCGATGAAAGACGTTCGCAGCTACTGTCTTGTGACTGCCGCCTATTGGGCGTTCACACTCACCGACGGCGCGCTCCGCATGCTGGTGCTGCTGCACTTCCACCGTCTCGGTTACGATCCGATCCGGATCGCCTCTCTGTTTCTTTTCTATGAATTCTTCGGCATCGTCACGAACCTGCTCGGCGGCTGGATCGGCTCCCGGCTGGGCCTGAACTTCACCCTCTGGAGCGGACTGGGACTTCAGATATTCGCGCTGGGCATGCTCGCCCTGCTGTCGCCCGATTGGACAGAGGCGTTTTCCACGGCCTACGTCATGACGGCACAGGCCCTATCGGGGATCGCCAAAGACCTGACCAAGATGAGCAGTAAGGGCGCCATCAAGTTGCTCGTGCCCGAGGATGCTTCAGGCCTGTTGTTCAAGTGGGTATCGCTGCTGACCGGCTCAAAGAACGCCCTGAAAGGCGTCGGCTTCTTTCTGGGCGGCGTGCTGCTTTCCCTGCTGGGTTTCGTCCCTGCCCTGCTGACGATGGCAGGGGCGCTGGCAGTGATCTTGGTTGCCACGATGATGGTGTTGTCGTGGGGGATCGGCAAGGCGAAAGCGAAGGTCAAGTTCACGCACATCTTCTCGAAGAGCCTGGAGATCAACGTCTTGTCCGTGGCGCGGTTCTTCCTGTTCGGCGCTCGGGACGTTTGGTTCGTGGTCGGCCTGCCGGTCTTCCTGCAAGGGACGCTGGGCTGGGGCTTTACCGAAGTGGGGACCTTCTTCGCCCTCTGGGTGATCGCCTACGGCATCGTGCAGTCCGTCGCCCCCGACCTGCTCCGACGCCGCTGGAAGGGGCAAGCCCCGCAAGGTCGTGCGCTGCTGGAGTGGGCGATCATCTTGGCGTTGCTGACGGCGGCGATGGCCATCGGACTTCAAGTGGGTCTGTCGCCCTCATTCGTCATCATCGACGGCTTGGCAGGGTTCGCCGTCGTATTCGCCATCAACTCGGCCGTTCACTCCTACCTGATTTTGGCTTACACCGCGGGCGACAAGGTGGCCCTCAACGTCGGCTTCTACTACATGGCGAATGCAGGCGGGCGGCTTGCCGGTACAGTCCTCTCCGGTTTGCTCTTCCAGCTTTACGGGCTAGTTGGCTGCTTGTGGGCCGCCGTGATCTTCGCGCTGACGGCGGGTTTGTTCGCATGGGGGTTGCCTTGCCGCCATGAGTCGAAGCTGGTCCCGGTTGGTGCGGCCGTTGGCGGCGACGGCTGAGGTGTTCTACGCCGCAACCCAATCCCGGCCTTGACTGGACCTCGACTCGGTCCATGTCCAGGCTTATTGGTCGGCCCAAAGGGGGAACACACGGCAGGCGCCTTACGGTATTGCGGCTAACCCTAAACAATAGGGTCGCCGTCGCTCCTGCTTCTACTTTGGGCGCGAAGCTGATGGTAATAGCGACGACGAACTTGCCATTGACGCAGCTGCAATAAGAGTTGATTGAGCGAGGGCAGATCGAAAGACATGATTGGGATTCGCGCCAACCGGTAATTGTCCAACTGCACCCAAGCTGTGCCGTCTTTATGGTCCACCACCCATGGATCGCCGGTAAAGCGCAAATCGAGCAATGAAGGCCGAATACACCGCAACGGGGTAAACGGTCCTGCCGTGTCAGGCGTTCGTGGCACGGGGTGCTTAAGAATGCTCAACATCTTCCTGTTCCTTCTGCTCCGTGGGTAGGCCCCAGGAGGAGTTGAGCGAATCGAATGCCAAGCCGCTTGCCCGCCTCAGACGGCTGCGTTATATTTTCGTATCTACTTGTGAAATCAGTTCTTAGGAAGCGACATGAATCGACTAGTCCCGGCGGCAGCTTCTCCGGCATTGCGACGTTTTTACACAAATTGTGTCAAGCTGCTACAGCAGCGCCCGAATCGTTCCCAACTCGCGCAGGGTCAGCACAATCGGAGCAACTGTTCGATCTGGCTTCTCATCTCCCGTCCTCGGTGTAAAGAGGGAGAGATTGGCGTTTCAGACAACCGATACGATACAATGGGAAAATAGGTAAGGACCGGAGGGCGGAACTTGGCCGAAGGCGACTCTCTTGCCTGGGCTGCGGGCGAACGAGCAGACATCCGGTCTTCCCTCAGGAGCTTGACTAACGTGTTGTCGAACCCCTTTGCCTTGTCCCGGCGCTTCTGCGCAGTGTCGCTAACGGGCTTGACCGTGTTGTTACTGCTTCGTCCGTTGGAAGCCGGTCCTCTGCCGCCGTTGGGTGTGGACGATTTCCGCACCTTGATCGATCCCAAGCGCTCTCCGAATCCGGGGCCGGCTATGGCTGGCCAAACGCTGGCCGAATATCGCCGCAAACTGAGGCAGGCAGCGGAGGAATTGCCCTCTTTGGGCGAAGTGTCTCGGGTGTTGTTGATGTCGGAGTGGTCGGCAGCCGAGTTGGATGTCGAATCGCCGCTCCCGTTGGATCGAGTCCGCAGGGCCGTCCGCCAAACGGAGGACGAAGCCTTCAAGCGCGAGGTGCAAAGATTGATGGTGGACTACTCCGACGATCCGGGCAGTGTCACTCAAGCCCTGGTTGCGGAGATCAAGCGCGAGGTGCGTCTACAGCTGCTGCAACGCCTGGAAAACCGTATGCGCTTCTTCTTAAATCAGGAGCGGAGTGCGGATCGCATCGCCGCCGCTAACTTGATTAGCGATATGGTGAACACCTCGCGTCGTCAGGACATTTCGCAATATTATGGGGTGCCTGGAGTCATGATCAGTACCCCCAAGGACGTTACACCGAGCGCCCATTATCTCCGTCAGCGCCTGCGCGAACTAAGCGGCGATTTGGAAAAGTTGCTTAACGACCCCAGCCCCCAAGTGCGCGTAGCTGGGATTCGCGCCTTGAGCGACCTAGAGAAAGACCCAGCCGACTTGGTTGCCATCCTTAAGCCGTTGCTAGCCAAACAGCAAAACGACGTTCTGACTCGGCGGGCGGCGGCGGAAGGACTGGGCCGCATCCTCGAGGTGTACACAGCGCAGATGGATAAGGCCCGACCACAGCCCTACCTCAAGGCCGTGGAGCAAGTCCTGCCGGTCGCCGCCGCTAGCTTGGCCGACAGCGATCCTCGCGTCCGCCGCGCCTGCTTGGAAGCATGCCAGCAAGCGGCCCTGGTCCTCGACGACCTGGCCAGTGATCCGCTGGCGCGGGAACGCTACCCCGCTTTCCGTCCGACTTTAGCCGTGGTAGACGCCGTTTTGCCGCACCTGGACGGCTGCGCCCGTGATCGCATACCGGAGCTGCGTGTCGGCGCTAGCCGGGTCTTGGAGACGTTTGCTCTAACCGTGCAGAAAATGCAGAGCTACAAAGAGGAGCCTTTGCCGCCGGCTGCTCCGGAACCGAGCAAAACCTCTCCGCCAGACAAAGAGCGCGACAAGGACAACAAAAAACAGACAACGTTGCCCATCCAGCTGCCGGTGAGCGAGGGCGAGCGGGGGGTGTTAACCCCCCGGTTGTGCTACCGGGAGGTTAACACCCCCCAGTTGGGCTACCGGGAGGTTAACACCCCCCAGTTGGGCTACCGGGGGTTACTGGTAGAACACCGGGGGGTTAACACCCCCCGCTCGCCGATAATCCAGACCGCCGCCTTCCGTGCCCCCCAACTCGACGAGCTGCCGCCGCCGGTCCCTTTGGAAGACGCCGGGATACAGGGCACCGTCCAGACCATGATCGACAATCTGAAGCATCCGGATTATCGCGTCCGCCTGGCCGCAGCTGACACCCTAGAAACGTTTGGCAAACAGGCCGAGGCGGCGATCCCGGCCTTGGTGGCGGCCCTGCGGGATTCCAATAAGTTCGTCCGCTGGAGCGCAGCTCGAACGCTTGGGCGCCTGAGTCCTCGGCGGGCTGAGGAAGTGGTACCGGGTCTGATGCGTCTCCTAGACGATCGCGAAGATCCGAGTGTCCGCATCGCTGCTGCCAAGGCCCTGGAGTTGTACGGCGAACATGCCAAGCAGGCGGCGCCGCTTTTGGCTCGTGTCATCAACCGCGGCGATAAAGAATACATCATGGCGATCCTGACCGCCATTCAGGGCATCGGTACGGATGCTGCTCTCGCGCTGCCGAATGTCGCCTGGATCTTGAGCGACCGTACCTACCCCCCTAGTGTGCGCATAGAGGCAGCCCGAACGCTGGGGCGTTTCGGCCCCCTGGCCAAGAACCAACTTCCCGTTCTGCGCGACGTGATGACCAACGATCCCGACGAAGACGTTCGCAATGCCGCCAGCACCGCCGTCCTCGCTGTGGATCGGCCCTTCGAATAGGGCTTCTGTAGTCCGCAGTCTACGGCCCGCAACTACGCGATGTCTTCGCTCCAGACTGCGGACTACTCGGCCGGTTCGATGACTGCCGACATGGAACCGGCGCAGCCGCGCGAACTGAGCGGGTCGGGGCCATAGGCGTGGATTTGATCGCGCTTGAATTCCGCATGTTCTTTGGTCGTAGTCAGTACGATCACTCGTCCGGTCGTATCTACCTCTACCGCCATCAGGTAAGCGGTCTCGAAGGAGTGGCCGAACAATTCTTGCAACATGCGAATAACGTATTCGTAGGTATGATCGTCATCATCCAGCAGGACCACATGATAGGGCGGCTGACGTTTGGTCCGCTGTTCCGTATAAGGTTTAGGAGCTGTGATGGTGTCGGTCATGGTCTCGTCTCAACCCAATCCTAACGAACAACTACAGGATACGTCCCAAGCAAACCAGCGTGATGTCGTCATGGGGATCGCGGTTGCTGGCATGCTGGGCAACGGCCTTGATGATGCGTTCGCCCAAGACGGCGGCGGAAACAAGGCCGGCCTCTTGCACCACACGTTGGATGCCTGCCAGGGAAAACGGATTGTTGCGCGCATCGAGGGCGTCCGGCACGCCGTCGCTGAACAAAAACAGGTTGTCGCCCGGCTGAAGCTCCAGCGGACACGATTCGTAGGTGCAGCTCTCCATCATGCCCAAGGGTAGACCGGCTGCGGTCTTGGGCATCGCATCCTGCAAGCTGGCGCCGCCTCGGCGTGTCAAGAGCGGCGACGGATGCCCGGCACTGACCAGCATGGCTGTGTGCTGCGACGGATCGAGCACAACCACAGCCAGCGTCACGAAGCGATCCATCGCACTGGTGAAAGGGAAGAGCTGACTGTTGAGCTTGCCCAGCGCCTGAGCGGGGTCCGGCTCGGACAAGAAGCAGAAACGCGTATCAGAAGAGAGCTTGGCCATGAGCAACGCAGCGGAGACGCCCTTGCCGGCGACATCGCCGACGGCCACCGCCCAGCGCCCCTGAGGCAGCGGGATGAAGTCGTAATAATCGCCGCCGACCGCCTGGGCCGGTTGATAGCGAGCGTAGAACTCGTAGCCCGGAACACGGGGCAGACTGCTGGGCAAGAAGCTGTTTTGCACGCGCGTGGCCAATTCCAGGTCGCGGCGGATGCGCTCGCGCTGCACCGCTTCCTCGTGCAAGCGCGCGTTCTCCATCGCGATGGCCGCCTGGTTGGCCACGCCCCATAGCAGCTTCAGATCTTCCTGCGTGAATTTCTTAGCGCGGTCTTGCGTGTCCAACTGGATGACGCCGAACGCCTTGCCCTCGGAGGTACACAGGGGCACGCACATCACGGAGCGAATGCGGAAATCGACAACGCTTTGGCTCAGCTGAATGCGATCGTCGCGGCTGGCATCGTCGCTGAGAAAGGCTTGCCCGGTCTCCAGGCACTTCCGCACGATGGTTTTGCTGGGGCGGGCGTTGGTCTCCTCGTGCGGCCGCCGCGTCCGCACGACGCGCGGCAGCAGGCGGTTGCTGCCTTCCTCGGCTTGAATGACAAAGCAGCGATCGGCCTGGCGGAACAGCTGAAACAAGCTGTCTACCATTTTGGGCATCAGGGCGTCGAGATGGAGCGTCTTGCTGAGGTTGCTGCTGATCTCCAGAAGATGGCGGAGTTTTTCGGCCGGCTGCGTTTCCAACAACAGATGGCTGCTGCTGTTGCTAAGCGTCGCCTCGACAGTCGGAGCACCCTCCGACGCATCCATCCCGGAGAGATCATCCACCGTTGCCAATGGGGACGGCGGATCGAGAAAGGCGGCCTGGAAGTCGCAGATGCGGATCTTGTCGTTGTGTTGCAGCAGCGTGCGCGCCGTGACAGGCTGGTTATTGATGAACGTTCCGTTACGGCTCTGCTTGTCCTCAATGTAGTAGCGATTGTCGATGCGGATGATTTGAGCGTGTTCGCGGCTGACTGAAGTCGCCGCGATAACGATGTCGCAATCCGGATTACGTCCGAGCACGAACTTGTCGCCATCTAGCGGAATCGTAGTACCTTCGTTAGCACCTCTGAGAACGTGTAGCATGGGCATGAGTCATCCTCCCAGGCCGCGCTGGCGCAGATGCGGCTGTGCCGGAGCAGCAATCCAGCAAACCCTGGTCTGGCCAACCAACGGGGCCTTTCACAGGGCACCTGATTTTAGCGAATGCCCCACGCTCTTTCAAGGAATTCGCTCTGCCGTCAGCCTGGCGGACGACGTAGAAGATGGCATTGACGATGGCCCGATGGCTATACTTGGTTGGCCCGCCCTCCCGACTTAGGGGCCAGGACCAAGGGTTCGAAGATGGCCTAGATCTCATCAGTCAATCGAGCCGGGAGGACGCTGGCGTTCGACATCCGTGTCGTTTTCCTGCTCCAAAAGATAGCCGTTGACGATCAACGAACGCAAGGCCCCTTTCCCAACAGGCACCTACTCCCATACCGCTGCCTCTTCGCCGTCCAGACGCAGCGTCAAGCATTTGGCGCTGCCGCCGGACTTGATGAACTCATCCAATTCCACCGCTATCGACGTGTAGCCGCGTGCTTGCAAGTCTGCGGCCAACTTGGTGCAGCCAGTGTTGAGCACGACCGTCTTGCCGACCACGACGGCGTTGCAGCCGAAACAACGCGCCTCCGCCTCGTTGGCCGCGATCAAATGCGGAACGTGGTTTTCGATCACGCGCCGGCCATAGGCATCGAAAGCGTCGGGATACCAAATTGCCTCTCCCGGCGCCAGAGGACAAAAACACGTATCGAGATGGTAAAAATAGGGATTGACCAATTCCAGCGGCAACACCTGCTTTTGCAGGATGCGGCCGAGGTATTGATGGCCCTGCACGTCGCTGCGAATGCGATAGCCAGCGAACAGCGTTGGGCCGCAGAACAGAGCGTCACCGGCGCCCTCGAAGTACATCCCTTCCGGCAGATGTTCGACAACAAATCCGTGGGCCGCGAACCAAGCGTCGAAGTAAGGCGTCTCGCGGGCGCGCTCGGCATGGCGGAAACGCGAGCTGAAAAAACGATTGCCGAACACCAGGCCAGCGTTGGCAGTAAAGACCAAGTCGGGCAGTCCCGGTTGCGGCTGGAGCAATTCGACTATCACGCCCAGACCGAGGAGGACGTCGTGCAGTTTCTGCCACTGCTGCCGCGCCCGTTCGCGCAAACTGCCGCGCGCCCGATTCATCCACGGATTAATCTCGTATTCAATGCCATAATAATCCGGCGGACACATTAAAATGCGCGGCTGCCTCATCTTTGAGTCCTCGGCCCCTGGATGGTTTATTCTTCTCTGCCCAACTCCGCGACTAGCGCGCGGAGGAACGGCTCCACATCAGTGACGACGCCGACGGTCTGGATGCTGCCGCGGTCGGTCAGTTTCGTTACCGTGGCGGGATTGATGTCCACGCACGCCACTTTGACCCAGGCCGGCAGCAGATTGCCGGTGGCGATCGAGTGCAACATAGTGGCCATCATCAGGCAAAAACCGACCCCGTGGATCATTTCGCGCATGCGTCGTTGCGCCTCCAGCACATCCGTCACAACCTCCGGCAACGGCCCGTCATCACGGATGCTGCCAGCCAGCAGGAACGGGATGTCGTGGCGAATACATTCATACATAACGCCGCTTTTGAGCACGCCGCGCTCCACGGCCCGGCGGATACCGCCCAACCGCCGAATCGTGTTGATGGCCCGCAGATGGTTCTCGTGCCCTTCTTCCATTGGCAAGCCGCGCTCCAGGGAAATGCCAAGGCTGGTGCCAAAAAATGCCTGCTCGATGTCATGAGTGGCCAGGGCATTGCCGGCGAACAAGATATTCAGGTAGCCGCTACGAATGAGCCGACAAATGTGTTCGACGCTGCCGGTATGGACGATGGCGGGACCGAGGACAGCGAGGATCTTCTCGCCGGACTCTTTGGTGCGTTTCATGGCGGCGGCGATCTCGCGCACCGTCACGCCCTTGGGCTTTTCACTAGAAACGGGGCTGGCCATGAACTCGAACAGGTTCGACCGGGCCGTCGTCTCGGCGGGGAAGACACGCAAACCCTGTCGCCCCACGACAATGCGATCGCCGACACGCACGTCCGCCATCGGAATGCAGCGCGCCGCCGTCCCTTCGGCATCGACGAGAATGCCGCAATCCATCTCCTGATCTTCTACATCGATCCATTCGCCCTTGAGACGCACCTGCGTGCGAAAACTGGTAGTGCTGTAAAATCCTTCCGGGAAGGCGCCATCCATGTCCGCAGCAACGGTTTGACAATCGCGGACGGCAACCGGAGCAGCCCCGTGATCGTGAATGGCATTGAGGATTTCGTGCAGCTGGTCGCTGCTGTCCGCGCGGACTTCGATGCGCGCATAGCTGGGATCAGCTTGCCGCTGACCGATGCGAATGTCTTTGATGACGTAGGAGCCGCCATGCGTGAGGATTTCGTCCAGCACCTTGGGCAGAATCAGCGAATCAATGATGTGCCCCTGGATCTCAACCTCCTCGACGAACCCTTGTTTGCTTACCGTGGCCGAAACCATGACCGTCTCCATGACTTGGGAAAGATTCGCAGCCCAACGGGCCGCGTTGCTATTCTATCTAAGGAATGCACAACCGGCGTCAGGCGGCCTTGTCGGAGTTGCTTGACGAATCCAAGCATAAACCGCGTCGCTCACCCTATTGGCCTTGGCCTTGTCTACTTCAGCTGCCGCACCCTGGCGGTGCGCCTCTTGGTTGCCGGCGCGTCTGTCATAAGATGAGGAACAACCGAGTTCCCGGACCTCCACGATCACGAGGATGCCCGTACACATGCCGCGACGCGACGATCTGCACAAAATTTTGCTCATCGGTTCTGGCCCCATTGTTATCGGCCAAGCATGCGAATTTGATTATTCGGGCACGCAAGCATGCAAAGCGCTGCGTGAGGAAGGCTACACCGTCGTTTTAGTCAACTCCAATCCGGCCACTATCATGACCGATCCCGAGATGGCCGACCGCACCTACATCGAACCGATCACCTGGGACATGGTCGAGCGCATCATCGAGCGTGAACGGCCCGATGCCTTGTTGCCAACGCTCGGTGGACAGACGGCGCTTAATACGGCGATGGAATTGCATCGTCGCGGCATACTCGATAAATACAAGGTGGAGATGATCGGGGCGACGCCAGCCGTTATTGCCAAGGCCGAGGACCGCGAGCTGTTCAAAAAGGCCATGCAAGCCATCGGCATCGCCGTGCCCAAAAGTGGTGTGGCCCGCTCGTTTTCTGAGGCCCTGGAAGTGCTCGATCAAGTCGGCCTGCCCTGTGTATTACGGCCCAGTTTCACGCTGGGCGGCACCGGCGGCGGCATCGCTTACAACCGCGAGGAATTCAACTTGCTTATCGCCCGCGGACTCGACCTCAGCCCCGTCGGCGAAGTGCTCATCGAGGAATCGGTCATCGGCTGGAAAGAGTTTGAACTGGAGGTCATGCGCGATTGCGCCGATAACGTCGTCATTGTCTGTTCCATCGAGAACCTCGATCCGATGGGCGTGCATACCGGCGATTCGATCACCGTAGCGCCCGCGCAGACGTTGACAGACAAAGAATACCAGCGCATGCGTGACGCCGCCATCGCCATCATCCGCGAGATCGGCGTCGAGACCGGCGGCAGCAACATCCAGTTCGCTGTCAATCCTGACAACGGCCACATGGTCGCTATTGAAATGAATCCGCGCGTCAGCCGCTCCAGCGCCCTGGCCTCGAAGGCGACCGGCTTCCCCATCGCCAAGATCGCCGCCAAGCTGGCGATCGGCTATCGCCTCGATGAACTGCGCAACGACATCACCCGTGAGACGCCGGCCTGTTTCGAACCGACCATCGATTATGTCGTCACCAAAGTGCCGCGCTGGGCCTTCGAGAAATTCCCGGACGCCGACCCGACGCTGACAACCCAGATGAAATCGGTCGGCGAAACGATGGCTATTGGCCGGACGTTCAAGGAATCGCTGCAAAAGGCGCTGCGCGGCCTGGAGACGGGCAGTTTCGGCCTGGGTTGTTATCGCGGTGATTTATGGGGCACACCGCGGCAACCAACAATCGAAGACATTTACGCACGCCTGGCCACGCCCAACGCCGAACGCATTTGGTACATCCGTTATGCCTTCAAGGCCGGACTGTCGCTGGAGGAGGTCCATCAGCAGACGAAAATCGACCGCTGGTTTCTGCACAACATTCAAGAAATCGTGGCGATGGAAGAGCAATTGCGTGCGGCAGCAGAGCAAGTCTGGACGCGCCCCCATGATGGCGATATTCGCGCTCTATTATTGCAGGCGAAACAATACGGCTTCGCCGACAAGCAGTTGGCATTCCTGTGGCGCTCCACCGAGATGGAAATTCGCCGCCTCCGTAAAGAATTGGGCGTGGTGCCAGTGTACAAGCTTGTCGATACCTGTGCTGCCGAGTTCGAGGCGTACACGCCGTACTATTACTCCACCTATGAAGCCCCCATCTCGTTCAGCCCTGGGCCAGAGACGGGCGCGGACGCCGCCCTCGTCTCCGGCCCAGGACCAAACAGGGAAGACGAAACCAAACCGCCCAGCGGCAAAGAACGCATCATGATCCTCGGCGGTGGACCGAACCGCATCGGTCAGGGCATCGAATTCGACTACTGTTGCTGTCAAGCAGCGTTCGCATTGCGGCGTGAGGGCTACGAGACCATTATGGTCAACTCGAACCCGGAGACGGTTTCCACCGATTACGATACCAGCGATCATCTGTTCTTCGAGCCGTTGACCACCGAAGACGTGTTGAACATCTGCGACGTGATGCAGCCGAAAGGGCTGATCGTGCAGTTCGGTGGTCAGACGCCGCTCAATCTGGCGCGGGGCCTGGAAGCCGCGGGCGCACCGATCATCGGCACCAGCGTGGATAGCATCGACCGCGCCGAGGATCGGGAACAGTTCCAAGAGTTAGTGGAGCGGCTGGGCCTGAAGCAGCCGGCCAATGGCATCGCCCTAGATTTGCAGCAGGCCGTTCACATCGCCCGCCGCATCGGCTATCCGGTATTGGTACGCCCCAGCTATGTCTTGGGCGGCCGAGCCATGGAAATTGTCTACGACGAGGCGACCCTGAGCCGTTATGTCGCCGATGCTATGGAGGCGTCGCCGGACAAACCGATCCTGATCGACAAGTTTCTGGAGTCGGCCGGCGAGGTCGATGTTGATTGTCTTAGCGACGGTACGCGGACGTTTATCGGCGGCGTTATGCAGCACATTGAGGAAGCCGGCATTCACTCCGGCGACTCCGCTTGTGTCCTTCCGCCGTACAGTCTGTCGCCCGCCGTCGTCGAGGAGATCAAACGGCAAACACGCGCCTTGGCTTGTGAGCTGAACGTCTGCGGCCTGATGAATGTACAGTTCGCCGTGCAAGGCTCAACCGTTTACGTTCTCGAAGTCAACCCGCGCGCCAGTCGGACGGTCCCATTTGTCTCCAAGGCGGTGGGCATTCCTCTGGCTCGCTATGCGGCCCTGGTCATGGTCGGTAAAACGCTCGATGAATTGGGGCTGTTCGAGGAAGTCACACCCAAACATTATTCGGTCAAGGAGAGTGTGTTCCCGTTCAACAAATTTCTCGGAGTGGACATTATTTTAGGCCCCGAGATGCGCTCGACTGGGGAAGTCATGGGCATCGACGACAGTTTCCCCTTGGCCTTCGCTAAGAGCCAGATGGCGGCCAATAGCACCCTGCCGCGACCGGGCGACGGCAAAATCTTCATCTCGGTGGCCGAACGTGACAAGCAGGAAGTGGTCCCGATCGCGCGCGCGTTGGCTGAGATGGGTTACAAGTTGCTGGCAACGCGCGGCACAGCCAAGGTGTTGCGAGCAGCGGGCATTTTCGTTGAGGAAGTGAATAAGCTCGAACAGGGTAGGCCCAACCTCATCGACTACATGAAAAACAAGGAAATTGCTCTCATCCTCAATACACCGAGCGGCAAAGGAGCACGCACCGACGAAGGCAAGATTCGCTCGGCGGCGGTGGCCAATGGTGTGACTTGCATCACCACCTTGGCTGCGGCGCATGCCGCTGTCGAGGCGTGCCGAGCCAGCAGGCATCGTCCCTGGACCGTGTGCGCTTTGCAAGATCGCTTCCCCCCAACGGATGGCTATCGAACCGAGCGCTGAAAACGGTTAACGCAACCTGCCTCATTGTATACTGGGCACGGGGAGATGTGACATTTTTCCCTTTCCCCCCACCCCAACCCTCCCCCACCAGGGGGGGGGGAGCCTTGTTTCTCCCTCCCCCCCCAGCGGGGGGGGGGTGGGGTGGGGGGGTGCCGCCTTCCCACGTCAACCGCCCTCTTCCTATTCCCC
>Ga0078972_1006795_pt1 | contig 26501 bp, 25 predicted proteins | sample YelNatPaOPGAMG01_FD_67568 | JGI IMG/M metagenome (GOLD analysis project Ga0078972, IMG submission 67568) | Hot spring thermophilic microbial communities from Obsidian Pool, Yellowstone National Park, USA - OP-RAMG-01 (SPADES assembly) (version 2) | ecosystem: Environmental > Aquatic > Thermal...
AGCAAGAAGAGTCATTGAATTATCCCTGGCAATAGCAGCCTTTTCTAACTCAAAATTGCGATCTATGAGGTTATAGGACTCCTGCATAGTTACAAAGTTCTCCCATCCATGATCCCTGGCAACCTTCATCATTTCAATAGTCTTTGAAGGTGGGTGATTGCTTGTTCCTATATAATGCACAAACCCCCTATGTACAAGATCGTTCAGAATATCCATTGTTTCACCGGAAGTGGTGTAAGGATCCTCCCAGTGTATCTGGTAGAGATCAACATATTGTGTATTGAGCCTTGAAAGGCTTTCTCTGATCTGCCAGGAAATATGTTTTCTGGAAAGGCCTCCTCCATTATGGAACCTGGCAACTTCGGCTCTTACCTTTGTTGCAATTACCAGGGATTCCCTCTCAAAATCCTTAAGGTAGTCTCCCAGTATCTTTTCAGCATTACCAGACTTTCCAGGGTGAAGGTGTGTTTCACTGATGGTCCCATGATATGTGTTTGCTGTGTCAAAGAAGTTGATTCCAAGATCCATGGCCTTTTTGAATATTTTTCTGGACTTTTCAACATCCACGTACAAAACTCCATCCGGATATTTCTTATCTGATGGAGGAAGGTGCCATGTGCCAAGTGCAAACTGCGAAACTTCCATTCCGCCTATGTGTTTGTAGTTCATAAACACTCAGTAAAAATAGTTGGATAAATATTTCGCCTTTTTTTTCTTAATCTCAGGGGTTTTCAAAAATGAAATTGTTTTGATTGGCTATAATAGATTAGTTTTTGAATATTTAAATTCTTTATAATTTAGAGATTTAAGACATCATATGGCCAAAAAATAGTTTACGAATAGTACCCCTGCATGGATATGATTAATATTTATAGAAGATCAAATATAGTCGGATGTCAACGAAATAACCGAGTTCTGGTAACTTTATCGGCATAATCAAAAAAAACAATTGATCGTTGAAAATGAATCACGCATTAGAGTAATGAAATAGTTTAATAAACCTAAATAACCATAAAAAACTGAATTAATAAATAAGGCCGAGATAAACAATTTAAATTAAAGTGGGTTTAGGAACTATGAATTTCCTATCAATAATGTCGGGGACTTCCACAGATGGTTTAACTATATTGAACGTTAGAATAGATGGGGTAAATTTAAACACAAAATTCGAAATAATTGAGGGGAAAACAATTCCTTATGACGAAGAGATAAGATCACAATTAATTGAAGTTTCAACAAACTCCCCAAAAACTGCAGAGGAGATTTCATCATTAAACTGGAATTTAGGTAAAATTATTTCACTTCAGGTTGCAAAATTACATTATAACTTTGATATAATAGTTTACTCCGGTCACACTGTATATCATGGTCCCTCCCTAAAACTTAAGGATAAAGGCACTTTTCAACTGGGAGAGATATCAATACTTTCCGCTGAAAGCGGGAAAACAGCAATCTCCGATTTTAGAATTACAGATATGGCTAATGGTGGTTTGGGGGCTCCACTCATTGCATTAAGTGACTATATAATATTTAAGAAAAGTGGATTACTGACAATAAATGTAGGGGGCATTTCAAACATATCATACATTTCAGACAAAGGTGTATTGGCTTTCGACACAGGTCCTGGAAATATGTTAATTGATCAGGCAATGGAGATATTTTACAATAAAAAAATGGATGAGGATGGGCTTATAGCATCCACTGGCACCATATGTAAAGAAATGCTTAATTTTCTTATGATGGATCCTTATCTAAAGTCCAAGCCTCCAAAAAACAGTGGAAGAGAATACTATGGAGCAACCTTTTTTAAAAAGATAATGCTCAAATTTTCAAAATTAAGCAAAAAGGATTTTGTTAGGACCCTCACAAGATATACGGCAGAATGCATAAAAAACCAGACTGATCAGTTCGTATGTGGATCAATATCTACTATAGTTGCAGGAGGAGGTGGTACAAAAAATAAGGTATTAATGAATGATCTGAAAGATCTGTTTGGAGAAAAAGTCAAGACTTTTTCAGAATACGGAATACCAGATGAGTTTCGAGAGGCACTGGGATTTGCCATAATAGCAAATCAGACATTGCATAACAGAGCTGGAAACATTTTGTCGGGAATAGATTTCTCAGGACCAATAATAGGAAAAATAATTCCTGGCAAAAACTATGCAGAGATTATGAAAAAAATTGTGTGTATGTAGGATGAAAATAGATAGAACTATTCTAAATAACGGTCTTTCCGATCATTAAAAGGATTTTTAATTACTTAAAAATTTATTTTAGCATTCATTGAGATAAAGTTCCATGAAAAAAATCTCAGGTGATACATTTAATATACAAAAACAGAAATACCCAATAATGCCAGACAAAGTTAAAGATGTGGGCCCTGAAACAAAGATGTTAAAGGAAATTCTTCAAGAACCATCGGCAATACATGCAAGTGTTAAATCATCTTCCACTAAGATTCCGGAAGCCGTAGAAGCCATAAAAAGCTCAAAATTAGTTTACATAACTGGGAGTGGCACCAGCTATCATCTGGGGTTAATAATTCAACTCAATCTTCTGAGGAGTGGGATACCGGCAGTTGCCATAAGGGCACCAGAGTTCAGCCATTTTATTTCTAATAAAATGAAAAATGCGATCTCAATTCTCATAAGCCAATCTGGTGAGAGCGCAGATATACTGGAATGTTTGGAGACTTGCAAAAAAATGGACATAAGGACTATTTGTATAACCAACACAAAAAATAGTCTTCTTGCAAAGGGAGTCGACATCCCTCTTTTAACGGATGCAGGAGCAGAGGAATCTGTGGCAGCAACAAAGAGTTTTGTTTCCGGTTTAGTTCCAGCTTATCTCGTATTATCAATGTTGAATGATTTCGAAGGGATAGAATATCTCAAATCGGCAGCGAAAGAAATAAGTGAAATCCTTGGGATAAGGCAAACACTTGAAGGTCTAAGCAGCAAGTTTCAGAGGAAAATTGTGTTTCTTGGTGATGGGTACCTTCACCCCATTGCTATGGAGGCTGCACTCAAATTCAGGGAAACATGTAACTTAACAACAGATGCGTATCCGGTCAGGGAATATCTGCATGGTCCAATACAAACACTTGATAATGACACAACTGTCGTTATATTTTACAATGACCAATCAATTATAATAGAAGATACAGAACCAAAATTAAGACAGTACACTTCCAGCGTGTTCAAAATAGGGACTTCCAATACCGCCGATATCATCTTAAATCCTTTGCAAATAGCCTTAACACCATTCATCTTTGCCACAGTGATACAACTACTGGCAAATTTTACTTCCGTGCATCTTGGTCTAAATCCAGATTCACCTACCCATCTTTCCAAAATAGTGAAATAGTGCCAGGGTAAACATAGAAACAATTATCTTACAACTCACTATTATAACAACATTATGTCAGATTCTGAGAGTCTTATTGCATTTAAAAATAAACTAATGGGATACATATCTGAAAACTATTTGAATTCAACATGTGGAGTTTCCATTACAGTTGATGCTTTAGGAAAAAACGTTATTGAATACAGTACTGGAAAAATTGATGATTTAAATTTTCAATATAGTAACGAAACATTATATGATTTAGCTTCATTGACGAAACCTTTAGCCACAACTATGCTTGCAATGAAATATATTGAAAAAGGTATAATTGCCCTTGAAGACAAAATATCCGACTTTGGTATGTATAAAAATGGTGAAAAAGTGGGTGAACTTACAATAAGATCATTATTGACGCATTCTTCAGGTCTCATCCCGGATTATCCGTTATACAATTATGGACATGGAAAAGAATCCTATATGAAGGCGATTGCAGCAGTAGGGAGTAATTCTAAAATATATTTCAGGGAAGAATACAGTGACATTAATTTTATCTTGTTAGGTTTTCTTCTTGAGGAGATCTCGGGGATGAGTCTAGATAAACTGGCCAAGTTGGAACTGTACTCTAAACTAGGTATGGAACACACAGGTTTTAATCCGGAATTTTCAAAGGAAATTATAGCTCCAACTGAAATGACAAAAGACAGAGGACTGGTATGGGGAAAGGTACACGATGAAAAAGCATTTTATAATGGGGGAATAGCTGGACATGCCGGCCTTTTTAGCAATATTCACGACCTTAGGATATTTATAAACGCTTTACTTTCCTGGAAAATAATAAAGAAATCTACCTTTAATATGATGAAAGAACCAGCAAACATATACCTGGGAGGAATGTTTGGATTGGGGTGGATGCTGAAACTCCCTCGCCCTTACAACCCAAGTGTATCATTTGATTATTCTGGTTTCATGGGTGACTATGCAAACTTCGGTTCAATTGGCCATACCGGCTTTACCGGGACATCCATATGTTTTGATCCAAAGACAGGTATTTCAGTTATAATTCTTACAAACAGAGTATATCCTTCCCGGAGTAATTTAAATATTCTAAGGTTCAGGAGGCATCTGCACAATATTGTATTTGTGTCTGCTGATGAAATTCTTAAGGAAGTTAAATAAATGGCTGCTTAATGGCGGTATATGGTATTCTTGTCAGTTGATGGAGGGGCAACAAAGACCATAGCCGTATGTTATGGGAAGAGTGGGGATATTTTAGGTATTGGTGCGGGGGGCCCTTCAAATTACAGAAATATTGGTGTGGAATCTGCAAAAGCGAATCTTTATGGTTCAATAAAGAGGGCAATTGAGCGATCTTCCTCAAGCTTTGATGAAATTGAAAAACTTACTTTCGCTATGGCAGGTGTTAAGGATTCAAGCGAATCAACAAATATAATTGAAAAATTTGTGGCAGAATTAGGGTTTAAAAATCCTTTCGTGCTTCTAAATGACGGTGAAGCAGGATTTAACTGCAGATTTTTTGAACAGGATGGAATAATATCTGCTCCAGGAACGGGAATGATCGCATATGGGAGAAAAGACAATGCAATGGAAAGATCAAGTGGCTGGGGTTGGCTTATTGGGGACGAGGGAGGTGGTTTCTACATAGGGAAAAGGGCCATCCAGGAATCAGCCAGAATAGCAGACGGAAGGTCTGGAGGTTCTCAGGTTGTTTTGGATGAAGTCATGAAATTTTTCAGTGTTAAGGATCCAAGGCAGCTTGTAAATGAGGTGTATTCAACACCCATTAATATAAGAAGAATAGCTATGTTGGCAAGGATCGTATCAAAAATAGCCACCAGAGGGGATAAGACCGCACTATCATTATTACTTGAAGCAGCAGAAGAAAATGCGAGATGTATTACCGCTTTACAAAACAGAATGTCTGCATATGATCTACCAGTAAGTGGGTATGGGGGAGTGTATCGTTCTGGAAAAATTTACTGGGAAAAAATTAAAGATACTGTACTGGAAAAAAACCCTGAAACTGTATTTGTAGATCCATTGTATGGTTACCACGCTGTTCTTGGTTCAATTTACATGGTGTTGAAACAGATCAGTAAAAACGATATCGATCAAAATGGTATCGAGGATGATTTCAATAAGAAAATTGATGCTCTCCCTGCTTCAGAGAAATCAGAATATCTATTAATTCCCTAAATTAACCAGTATTGTTATAGATTACATTTCCATCGCGCATAGTAGAGACTACCTCCAGTTTACTATTAAGCACACATATATCTGCCGCATAACCCGGCTCAAGTTTTCCAAGTTGGCCTGTTCCAAGTATTTTTGACTGAACAGTTGACGTTGAATAGACTACTTTTTGTAGATCGTACCCAAGATTGACCATGTTTCTCAAAGCCTGATCAATAGTTAATATGCTGCCTGCAATTGTGTTTGTCCCCTTTATCCATGCAACACCTCCTTTTACAATAATTGGAAGACCACCTAGTTCGAATTCTTTTTCTTCTGAACAACCTATTGAAAGAGAATCTGTTATCAGTACAATATGGTCAAGCCCTCTCATCCTGACCAGAATCTTTATTGCCTCCGGTGAAACATGGTGAAGGTCTGCAATTAGTTCAACCCAAACTTTATCGCTTAATAAACCAGCGCCAACCGCCCCCACATCTCTGTGACCCAAATCTGACATTGCGTTATAAAAATGTGTCATAAGTGATGCACCCATTTCTATGGCACTTTTTGCAGTTTTATAATCTGCATTGGTATGTCCTATTGATATCTTTATACCATATTTGCCCGATAACCTGATTATCTTTTCCATGTCGCCAATTTCCGGCGCCATGTCAATAATTTTTAATATCCCCTCTCCTGATCTGAACAAAGATTCCACTTCATTTATATATGGAATTCTCAGATAATTTGGATTGTGTGCTCCTTTTTTTTCTTTGCTTATATAGGGTCCTTCACATCTAAGGCCAAGTATTTTTGCACCATCGTTATCCCGATTATTTATAAGTCTCCTATATCGGTGAAATTGTTCTTGGATGGAATCGATGGGAAGTGAGACCAACGTTGGAATAAAGGAAGTCACCCCGGTTTTGGCTATATATTTAGCCCATTTTAGTATTTCCTCGTCAGTTGAATTATATGAATCTATGCCAAAATAACCATGGGTATGAATATCTATAAATCCAGGGACCAATGTGTAATCAGAAAAATCAACCACATTGGGGTTGGAATTATTTTTTTCTATGGATTTTACCATGCCATTGGTGATACTAATATAACCACCATCATAGCTATTTTCTCCTGTTATTAATTTCCCAAATTTTATAGTCTTCCCGGAAGGCATAACATGGCATAACAAATTTTAGATTAAGGTTTGTTATACCATTTAAACTGTGGGATTGCATTGAATTGGTTATTCGTAAATTCTATAATTTTTACTTTCCTCTTTAAAAGCCGAAAGACCGTCACCCCACGATTCAATTATTTCTTTCTCATTGTTTCCATTTCTAATCATTTTAATTAAGCTGTTAGATCCATACAAACGTGCAAGTTTTTTTTCGTTAATTTCAATGAGGTCTTTCCTGAATAGTTCCACTAATATTCCCAGAGTTAGAAGAAAGGGATTGTAAATGTTTCTATCCATGATGTGTATAAAAAAACCATCTACATTTTGTAAACAGTATTCTCCTGTTAATGGAATGAATCTGGTCTTTCTCAATTTCAATCCTGGAATATTCAATGAGAGATCCTTAAGCCCGGGTTTACCAAACTGAATAAAAGGATACGGGGTTCCTCTACCAACAGAAACATCCGTAGCCTCCAGTAGGCACATGGATGAATAATTCAAAAGAGAATCAACTGTTGGAAGATTCAAAGAAGGAGGTATATAGAAGTTAATCAGATCATCAAGATATGAATTTCGTCTATATCCACTCATTCTTATGACCTTTACATCTCCATTAAAATGTCTATTAAAAAATCCACCCAGTTCACCAATTGTCATTCCGTACCTTATTGGTATTGTGTCTGTTCCAACAAAGCTTATATGTTCCTTTGATAGGACATTTCCATCCACTATAGATCCGTTTATTGGATTCGGTCTGTCTAATATGTAAACTGGTATTCCATGCTTTGAAGAAGCCTCAATGACATTGAATAGTGTTGAAAGGTAGGTATAAAACCTCACACCAGCATCCTGTATGTCGAATACAAAAATGTCTAAACCATCCATATCTTCATCTGTAGGTTTGACTTTCTTTCCATATAGTGAAATTGTGGGTATTTTGTTATATTCTGAATTGTCAATTTCAGATCCGTTTGATTCCGTACCGAACAGTCCATGTTCTGGAGTGAAGATTTTACTTATATTGTATCCCTTTCTTATCATGAAATCAATATTTATTTCAAGATCTGAAGTAACGCTACCCAGGTTTGTTACAAGTCCTATTTTAGAAAATGGCAATTTCCCTGAAATTTCATCTATTCCAAACTTAAACATCTTTATCCCCCTTTTAGGAGTAAGATGTCATCACCATAAATATCTGTTTGAGCGATTATTATATTTATGTTTTCCATTATTCTCTCATAAAAGGATCGCAAATATCTCTTTAATCAATACTTTCTAACCGTTTTCCTATTGCCTCTTCATCTCCCGGATCGATTCCACTAAAAAATGACTTTGCTCTGATCATTCCTTCAACCTCATTGGTCTGAATTCTATTAAAATCGCTGCAGTGTGAGAAATCCAATTTATAGTTTTTCCCAAAGCAATTTTCAAAAATGTATCTAACCCTTGGCATGTGATAACATGAACTAACAACACATATATTATCAACCTGTGTTAATTTATCAACTATTAGTTTGCTATAATAAGCATTTTCTATGGTGTCAGTAGATCTATTCTCTTTGATAATAATGGTATCAGGAATACCCTTAGAGACAAGATAGTTTTCCATGGCATCTGCCTCGCTTATTTCAATCTGCAAATCGGTTCTTCCCCCGGAAACAATATAAATCTGATCTTTGACACCTAATTCTAGAGCTGCATCCAAACGGCTCTTAAGTTCATCATGAACAACTCTGCTTTTGAGTCTGCTTCCCAGTATTATGATAATATTCATATCTGAAAATATAGATTTTGTTCTTATTTTTTTGTTTTCTAACTATTTTCATATTTGTGTATCAACTAATAAAAAATTCAAATTCATAAAATCCGAAAAAATCCAAAGTTAGAGTTGATGTGGAAGTGCAGTTGTATAATACAATTTAATTATAATGTAATATTTCTGAAAAATTACAGATAAGGTTTTTTACCTAAGAATAAATTGAGCTCCGGTAGAATATTAACATTTCAAATCCAAATATTTAATGAATTAACCTCATTCAATATAAAAGGTGATCAAATACGGAGAGAATCTCTGATCTCACTGATTCAGAACTGGGAAAAGTTGAGAATTTCTTCCTTAGGAATCTTCCGTTTTCAGTGAACATGCTGTATTTATTAAGATACTTTCAAGATAGAACAGAAATATCCAAGATTTACAAGAATTCTGAAATTTCTTCTGCACTGATAAAGTTTCACTCTGAATATAATGACCATATCTGGCATGATCCAATTGTATGGATAGCGGGAAATATGGGTGATTTAAATAATCTTTTTACCGAAATAGATTTAGAAGGGTGTATTCTTATATCTCCATTTAAAATAGATCCCAAAGAGAATCAAGAATTTCAGCATAAGAGTAGCTTTGCTGAGTTTATTATGGGTATAAAAAACCGCTATACAGGTGACAGAAATATTTTGACAAATGTAGATCATCTTACGGAAGATATGGCCCAAAAATCCCTTCAGCTATCTGGCTACATGGGTACCGAAAGAAATTATGGTTTAATGGTTCAGAGAGAAAAGAAATTCATCCGTGAAAGAGATTGCTACGGTGTAATGAATGCAAATGATTTGGTATCACGAGGGGCAATAATGTCAAAAACAGATCAATATAGCTCAATTGGTGCTTTTTTTACCAGAGAGGATCAAAGGGGCAAAGGATTTGCAACAATGATTATAAACAAAATGCTTGATGAGGCCGCTAAATATTCTTCAAATTCCTGCCTGTTTGTAAATTCTGAAAACAGTTCTGCAATTTCACTTTACAGCAGGATTGGTTTCAAAATTATAGGGGAAGCCTACTTTACAGATTTCGGAACAGGGCTAAAACCTTGATAAATTTGTTTTTAATATTTACCATGGTCAAAATCAGACAGAGAAACCAATAATCTGAAAAGCTTGTATGCCTCCAATACATTTGCGGATTCTATTTTCACAGAATATCCGTCAATCCTTTCAATGGAAGGAAGAAGGGCACAATTATCAGCCATTGCAGGGTTACTAAACTCAACTTCTACTTTCAAAGGAGTCTTTACATTTAGCAATTTTCCCTTTCTTTGCATTGCCTTTTTTGCCCCAATTTCAAGCATTTCAAGAGTTTTTTGTCCAGAAAGTGAACTTGCAGAATACCTTGAAAAACCATTTTTCAGGGTTACAAACTCACAGTCTTCAATAAACTCCTTTGCTTCACTGATAGAGGCGGCATCTCCCGCAATAAAAGTAACCGGTACTCCAAAATGGCTTGCTACCATGGCGCTAAGGTATATTTCTCCAACTTCATTTCCGTTGATAAAAAGCCTGTGTATATTTACTGAGTATGTATGACTTAAAACTCCATTTATTGTTCCTGCTTTACTATGATACCCCAATAAAAAGAGTAAATCGGCCTTTTCTACACCGTGAACCATGCTCAATTCCTTAGGCCATCCAAGCGTAAGTGATGCCCTGTAATCTATGCTATTGATGTCTAAATTCCTGTTTCCATCATGGGCATCCACAACGTCAACCGAACTGGCTCCTCCATTGAAAGATCCGGAGATGGTTGCGTTTGTACTCTTAATCATGGCTTCTCTTCCAATAATATACCCGTTTTCTCCAGGTAGAACCTCTGTTCCAAAAGTTATACCTTGCAATCCTTCCATATCAACTGATACCAGGACTTTCATGCCCTTACATGATCAGGATGTTTTAAAACTCACCCCTGCCTTTGCCAGGAGACTTCAATTTATTTGAGACAAAATAACAAGACCATCGTCTCCCATTCCGTATAATGTTCTCGGTTCAAGTGGAATCTTATGAACGGCTTTAGGGAAATATTTGCTATAAAGAATACTTGATGAATATACACATTTCCAATTATTACCTTCAGAATAGTAAAGTCTGTGGTACTCGTCAAATTTCAATGCATCGCTGTAAATAATCAAATTTTGATCTCTTCCATCTTTACCAATGGAAAAAAAGAAGATGTTTAATCCAGAAATGAGTGCATTTTTTGAATAGACTCCTTTCAAAGCATTTCTGAGCATAGTTTCAAGATCTTTTCCGTCAAAAGAGCATATAAGGTCAAGAAGAACTTCACTATCTGTCATGTATTCAAGAGACTCTGAAGTAAGATTATGTCTTATTTTTTCCTTATCTACCAATCCATTATGCATCAAAAAATGATCAAATTTCAAAGTGGCTGAATGATAGGGGTGTGATTTCATAAACCCCATTGGTTGGCTTTTTGAAGCATTCCTGGCATGTATGATTCTGTATTTTCCCTTAAATTCAGGCATTGTGCACCGATAAATTGGTTCTGAAAACTTTGAAAAATTAATGAAAGTATCGTTTGAATCCAGATACCCCCAACCATCAGAATGCTCCGCTACTCCGTCCGGGTCCAAATCCTTAAGAGGATCATTCTGGCAAACTGACTGCAAGGATTTAAAAAATTCACCGAAAATTAGCTTATCATATCCCACAAAGGAAATCATGCGGCACATTTTCAGTTACAATATATTCTACTCTAATAAAAATGTTCAGTGATTATAGAAAAGTGAGCACTCAAAAATACACATTATTTCAGGAAAATTCAAAGATATGAAAAACTAAAAAAAAATAAGCTTATAGATATTATGTGTTTCTATGAAAGGCACTGAAGATAACAATATTTTTTCCAGGGGGATCACAGACTGGGAGGTTAATGAAATTGTATCATTTATTCATACCAGCGATTTTAACGCGTTGTCTTGTATCAATTCACAATTAGAAAATATAGCAAAAGCAGTTAATCTATGTTTAGATGCTTTAAAAAAAGGGGGCAGGGTTATTTATGCAGGGGCGGGTACAAGTGGCAGGATAGCAGTCCAGGATATCGCTGAACTTTTACCTACCTATGGCATTGGTGAAGATATGTTTGATTATATAATAGCAGGCGGAGATCAGGCCATAAGAAGGTCCGTGGAAGGCGCAGAAGATCGCAAGGATTTTGCCGTGGAAATGTTGAAAGAGAAAAACTTCAGGAGCGGGGATGTTGTTGTGGGGATAACTGCCTCAGGCACTACGCCTTTTGTGGTCTCAGCACTGGAATTTGCAAAAAATGCTGGTTCACATACCATAAGTATATGCAACAATAGTGGGCGAACTGTTTCTAAAATAAGTGATGTACATATTGAATTATTATCAGGGCCAGAAGTCATTCAGGGTTCCACTCGAATGAAGGCCGGAACTTCTCAAAAAATGGTTTTAAACATCATATCTACAACTGTAGCAGTTAAAATGGGTTATACTTATAAAAATACAATGGTCAGAATGCAGTCATGGGCAAATGACAAATTGAGAAAAAGAGCTGTAAACACGCTTCATCAGGAATTTGGAATATCAATTGAAGAGTCAACTTTAATTCTTGAGAGGGTATCATACAGAATAGATGAAGCGGTGAAATACATCCAGATGAAGAAGGATCATAAACAGTAAGTTTTCCAGATTGCATCGTTTTTGAATAAAAAATTATCTATAAGCAAGCTATGAAGATTAGTGATAAAAGAAATTAGTTTTTTTAAACTTGACCTTGCTATGGTAAAACCCTTCAGGATATCTCTTGGATCTACAAATTCATACGAAGGATATCTTGTGAGGATTACCACTGACGATGGAATAACAGGTTTTGGGGAAGCAACCTCGACACCATTTATTACTGGTGATACCATGGGTTCTATCGAATACGAACTAAAGCTTTTTTCCGAGGCCCTAAAAGGAAAAGATGAATCACCTGAATTAATTAATGAATTAACCGGTAAAATAGTTAAAACTGCAAAAGCCAGCAGAAATGCCATAGATTGCGCACTATGGGATATTATTGGCAAAAGATCCAAGTTAAATGTAAAAAAAATACTGGGTGACTACAGGAATAAAATAAAAACCTCTTACACGGTAGATCTGGTTTCACCTGAAATTGCAAAAAAACAAGCAAAAGAGTTACTGGAAAAAGGTGTAGAGATTTACAAGATTAAGGTTGGAAGTGGAATTGAAGAAGATATCAATCGTGTAAAGACAGTTAGGGAAATTATTGGACCTGACAGAATGGCTTATGTGGATTTCAACCAGGCATACACACCTAGAAAGGCTGTAGAAATATCCAGAATGCTATCAAAGTATGGAATAGAATTCCTTGAGCAGCCAGTACCAATGGGAGACCTTAAAGGATTAAAATATGTTAGAGACAGATCGGAAATTCCAGTATTTGCAGATGAGGCAATATTCACTCCATATGATGTTTTAAATGTACTCCAATCTGAATCCGCTGATGGAATAAATATAAAACTCATGAAATGCGGCGGTATTACTGACGCTATAAAAATGGTAAATATCGCTGAAGCCTTCAGATCTCCAGTGATGATCGGTTGCATGGTAGAGACAAGGATAGCAAATAGCGCAGGTCTTGCTGTAGCCCTTTCCAAAGGTCAAGTTAAATATGCAGATCTGGATGGATATAGCAGTATAATAGAAGATATCGCTTCTTCAGGCATAACATTCAAAGACGGCTATGTTTCAGGTTCAGATATACCAGGAATAGGTGCAGAAGTTAAACCCGGTCTCTTTTAATCTGCCCTTAAAAGAAACCAAGCGCTCTATATATAGATCCAACTATATTCTCAGTCTTGGACGAGTAGGCTGCAATATATCCAATATTTTTATTTATAACTCCCAAATCTCTGGAAACGCTGGTTGAGATAAAAACGCATTTATTATGTTCAGACAGTCTGTTTAAGGAGGTAAATCTATCTTTTAAGTGTTCATTCCTTCCAACAAAGATTATCTGCGACCCTACTGCGTTGTTTTTTATAAGCTTATCCAAGTTAGTAACTTCTATGTCCAGTTCTGTTAGTTTAATTCTTTTTACAACAGAATTGCTTGAATCTTTTTCCTCTACAACGTTACTTTCCGGCCTGGTGTCAAGGAAGACCAGAAAAATATGTTCTTGCGGGTCTAAATTTATTTCCCGCAGGACACTGTTAAAGCTTAATGAGATACTGTTCAGAAGATCTGGTTGTGGGGAATAACTCAATGTTTTCTCAGGAAGAATATGACCGATTCTCTCAACTTTCTTTTTGAGTTTGTCTTTATCAATTTTTAATATGTAATCTGATATTTCCAGTCCTCTGTTCAGATCTGCAATTTCAATTACATCCGCTTCATTTCCAACTGATTTTTTAACGATTTCACTTATTGTATAATTTGCGGAAACAGCTTTCATGTCAACGGAATCAGTGAGTATAACACCGTTAAATTTCAACTCATCTCTTAAAATATTCTGGACCTTTTCTGAAAGTGAGGCAGGATAGTCAGGATCGATAGAGTCATAAAGCACGTGCGACAGCATAATTGACCGAACATGTGATTCAATAGCAGAAATAAATGGATAGGCATCATTCATAACTGCAGAAAATCCCCGTGAGTCCTTTGGCAGGACCAAGTGAGAATCATCCAATACACTTCCATGCCCCGGAAAGTGTTTAGCTGTGGCTGCAACTCCAGCTTCCTGAAGACCTTTTATATAATATGCACCATGTTCAGCCACTGCTTCAACTTTTTCGGAGAAGCTCCTTTCAAGAATAACTTGATTGTATCCATTAAGGATGTCAAGTACTGGTGCCAAATTCCATCTAATTCCTCGATTATAAAGCTGGCTCCCGGTCAATCTTCCTATGTATAGGGTAAAATTTAAATTGTTGAAGGAACCAGTGAAGAAATTGCTTGGATTGTAGTCAAGCCACGGTATTCTCACCACATTTCCCCCCTCCTGATCCACTGCAATTATGGGAGGATCTATTCCTGCTTCTATCCTATATAGATGATTTATATTGTTAATAAGTTGCTTAAGATCTTCTTCCTTTGAAAAATCAGATCTGAAAAGGACAATGGAAAATGGCAACAACTTTTTTATTGCTTTCAGGGAAGTTTCTATGTCGGCAAAACCTCTTAGACCAGATTGAATAATTGATCCAGTTCGCATATTTACCTTGATTACATATCTAGTTATAATTAATTTCACTGTTGTTGAAGTTCTCTCTACTTAAGCAGTCTTGAAAGTATATATTTATTATATTTCTATGATCTATGGTCTTTCATGAAGGTAGTGACTATAGGTGTAGCAGATATAAGGAAAGAACCTAAATTCGAATCTGAGAGAGATTCGCAACTGATATTCGGCGAGAAAGTAAAGGTTATCTCTGAAGCTGGAGAATACAGTAAAGTATCATGTTCAGATGGTTTGGAAGGTTATATTAAATCTAGTCTGGTGAAGACTGGTGAAGAACGTAAATATAAACTTAACAGCTTTTTTGACGCTGGTGAAGTGAAAATGCCTTTTGGTTCCTATGTTAGCGAGAGAGATGTTCTGGAATATAGAATTCCTGAAAAAAAGTTAGTAGAAATTGACGATACAAATTATAATGTTGTAGAACTATCCTATAAATTTCTTGGAGTGCCATATTTATGGGGAGGGACATCTGATTTTGGATTTGATTGCTCCGGTTTTGTTCAAAGACTTTATCGTTTCATAGGCAAGGAACTCCCAAGAAATGCAGATTGGCAACGTGATTTTACCACTAAAGTGGAAAGTTTTAAAGATGCATTGCCCGGTGATCTTGTGTTCTTTAAAGGACATGTCGCTTTATACCTTGGTAATGGCGGTATTATTCACGCTAACGGACATTCGGCATCAGTTTCCATTGATAATCTTTTCATACAAAGCGACTATAAAGAAAAACTGATGAGTATCTTTGAAAAAATAGGTAGAGTCGAAAAATCACTTTAAAATTAATATTTTGTATGAGTTATTTGAAATTTTTGGAAAGCCATTTGTCACTATTTTTCTCTCCTCTTTCTCATAAAGACAAACGCAGATGCACCCACGGCAATCAGAACAACTGCTGTGATTGATATGTAGAAGATATACCCAGTTATCGGTACAGAGCCAGAGTAAAATGTAAAGCTAGAGGTAGCTGTTCCGTTTGAGCCCGTGGATTCCAGTTTCAAGTTGTTTGTGCCGTGTACTGGTGAGAAAGTAAAATTTTGTTGTGTGGATATTAAGTTTCCATTATCGTACCACGCATAGGAATAGTTCCCAATTCCAACACCATCAGGGAAAGAACCAATTAAATATACTGGTGATCCCGCAGATATTAGGGTGTTAGAAGTCAAGGTTGAATCTTTTAGCGGTTTTCCATGATATAACACGGTTATTCTAACGGTGTGGATGTTACTGAATGTTGGTATATGTATATACAAAGATGAAACATTTTTTCCGTGCAAAGTGTCAAGACCATAAAAACTTATGTTGTAGTCGCCACCGAGAGGACCTGGTATGTAATTCCAAATGGCGGCGGGGTCGGTCTGGACAACTTCTCCGTTCCCTATATACAACATAACATGTCCTCCACCTACTCCTCCATCAGATATAACGTCACCTGGAGAAAGATAATAAGAAGGCATCATGCTGTCATTGGTTACATAATAAAACGAAGCTAGTGGTGACCCCTCAAAACTTGCAGGTATTGGTTGATATCCAAGGGTACTTTCTGCAGTGGCATTGGTCGAGAAAATTGGTAAAACATAACCTGCCAGGTAACTATCTAATCTGTAAACTCCAACTATGCCGTAGCTCCCAACGAACTGCCCTCCATCATAGCCTTGAAGATTGTCTCCTGGAGGGTTTTGGGCCAATATTGTTAGACCACCTGCTATAAGAGCTTGGGATACAAAATGCGAACAATCCTCTGAATCACTGAAATAATCAAGATTTTTTTGCAATATAGAAGCATTAATCCCTGCCGGATAAGTATCTGTATGGAAGTATTTATCGTGTACCATTTCTCCATATTTTAATGCTGCAGAAGGATTATATTTGAAAAAACTGTAATTCTTAGGCAACAGAATTCCAGAATTTTCTGCAGGTTTGAAGTTTTGAGCATTTTTTTGATTTGGCTCTGCAACGCCGAAAGAGGACAATACAACTATACCTATAGCGACCACACTTAGAATGGCCAAAGTTCTATTAGAAAAAGTCATTGAAAGATAAAATGCTAGAAATATAAAAATCTTTCATAGGCTAAAATTTTGGTTAAAAAGGTAGGTTACAAAGCAAGATCAATATACCCTATAGGGGATGAAAACATGCTACATAGTGTTCATTTCCTAAATCTTGCAATTCAGGTCTTTCTATTCTGCATTTATCTGTAACTTTTGGACAAGAATGTGCAAAAGTACAACCTTTTATTCCGCCATTCAAAACGTTATAATTAATTTTAGTTGTATTGTTTGAATCAATAAATCCACCTATTTCCGGAACTGACTTTATTAAAATATCGGAGTATGGGTGTCTAGGATGATCAGTCACATCTTCGGAACGACCGTACTCTACGATTCTCCCTAAATTCATTACTGCCATTTTATCAGAAATAAACCTGGATGTAGCAAGCTCATGGGAGATATATATCATTGAGAAATTAAACTCTTTTTTTAGTTGAGATAGAAGATTAAGCACCTGTGCACTTATTGAAACATCAAGCATAGAAGTAGGTTCGTCAGCCACAATAAACTTTGGACTTAGTATCAGTGCTCTTGCTATTGCTACTCTTTGTCTTTGCCCTCCTGACAACTTTTTAGGGTAAATATCCAGGAAACTTTCTCCAGGAGATAATCCAACTCTATCTAGAGTGATTGCCACTCTCTTTCTTATCTCATTCTTAGTAAGTTTTATACCATCTCTCTTTTCTATAGTTGATTTATTTGAGACGAGAGGAAGAGATACAGACTCAAGAATAGTGTTGTATGGATTCAATGATGAATAAGGATCTTGGAACACCATCTGGGTAATCAACCTGAATTCTCTAAGTCTGGATCCCCTGATTTTTGCTATATTCTTTCCTTCAAAGTTTATTTCACCCTTGCTTGGGGTCAAAAGTTTTACCGCCAATAACCCTAATGTAGTTTTACCACTTCCACTTTCTCCAACTACAGAAATTGATTCTCCCGGCTTTATTTTCAGGTTTACGCAATCTAAAGCATAATTCTGGATGTGTCCTGATTTGAAGATCTTGGTAATATTTTTAAATTCGATCAGGTACTCACTTTCTCCAGTAGAGTATTCATCATCATTCCTCAATTGATATTCCATTAATCTCCCCTCCTTATATTTTCTGGTATTTTCATCCCGTTTACCTGAACACCAGGTCTAATGCACTCAACAAAATGCTCCTTGGAGACTTCGGTTTTTTCTTCTTTAAATGTTAAACATGATACATCGTGAACCGGGCAGCGTGGATAAAAACTGCAACCAGTAATTCTGGAAGAAAGATCAGGTGGAGAACCAGTTAGGGTAGTAAGAGTCGAATTTTTAGGAGTTCTCGTAGTAATTATGGAAGAAAGCAAAAGTTGCGAGTAAGGATGCGAAGGGTGGTTTATCACATCTTCAGTTTTACCCATTTCTATTATTCTTCCAGCATAAAATATTCCTATTCGATCTGCAATGGATGAAGCTACTCTTAGGTCGTGCGTAATAAATATAATGGAAAGATTAAGCTCGTGTTTAAGTCTGTTAAGTTCAAGCAATACCTCTTTTTGTACCACCACGTCGAGTGCAGTAGTGGGCTCATCAGCTATGAGAAGGTCAGGCTCGCAGCATAGGGCTAGTGCAATGCTTACTCTTTGCTTCATTCCACCGCTTAATTGATGTGGATATAACTTGCGAACGTTTTCCCCCAATCCTGAAATTTCCAAATAGTGGTTAATTCTTTCATTATAGTCCCCGTTTATATCATGGGCCTGAAATGTATCAATAAATTGGTCTTCTATTCTTGCAATGGGGTTTAGTACGTTCATAGCAGATTGAAAAATCATGGAAACTTTTTTCCATCTAAATTTCCTGATTCCAGGAAGGCTTAGATCTAAAATTGAAACATCCCCTTCCGTGTCATTAAAGACTATTTTTCCATTTGAAATTTCATTAGGGGGTTCTATTAGCCTTAGAATAGATAAACCCAGAGTCGATTTTCCTGATCCAGATTCTCCAACCAGTGCAAGTGTTTCGCCCCTTTTAACATCAAGATATAGATTCCTTAATGCCTTTACCTCCTTCTTCCCTGTCCTGTATATAGTCTCCAATCCGTTCACTGATAATATAACGTCTTTCATGTTGAACCTGCCCTGCCACCATATACCTCAGTAATGCCAGTACCAAGGATATTAGCAGCTATTCCAAGGACTGCAATGGCGATTCCTGGGGGAAGGATCCACCACCAAGCCGCATAAAGAACAGCATCCTGATTCTCAGCATAAAATAACATTGTTCCCCAATTTATAGAGCTAAGGTCCCCCAGACCGAAGAAAGCAAGTCCGGCTTGAGCTACAATGGCCCCTACAAATATGTATATTGTATTTATAATTATAAGGGGAAGAACAAATTTGAAAACTTCCCTGAACACGATTCGGTATCCAGTCATTCCAGATAGAATTGCTGCTTTAATGAACGGCCTTTCTCTGATAGTTAATGTTTGGGACCTAATAACTCTTGACATAAAGGGCCAGCTTAATATTCCTAAGATGAGGATCGTACTGGTAATAGTTGGTTTCAGGTAAGTTGACAATATTACTAACAGTGGAAAAGTTGGTAATATTAGTAATATATCCACAAACCTCATTAGGGCATTATCAACAAATCCGCCGTAATATCCAGATATGAGCCCAACTAAGGTCCCTATAAAAACAGCAATAAGGGCGACTGCAGCACCCACGTATAGGGAAACACCGGTTCCATAAAGGAACTGGCTTAACACATCATGTCCATCATAATCAGTTCCCAGCAAATGAGCATAACTGGGGGGAAGATATGACTTAAACAGATCAAAGTGAGGGTTATATGGTGTATAAAAATGGCCAATAACACCTATTCCTATAAAAATAGCAAACACTATGATACCATATCTTGCTTTCTGGTTAATCCATAACCCATGGATAAAGCTCTCTCGTTCTGGTTCTAAATTTTCCGGCGTAAGTTTTTGACTAGATTCGACCTCAAAATTTCCTATCATTTCATCACCTCAACTCAATCCTTGGGTCTAGATACGCATATAGCAGATCAGCTATGAAATTAGCTATTATCACAGTAATAGTAATCATAAGGAAAACTCCATCAACAACTGGATAATCATAAGAGGTAACTGCTGTATATAGTAAATAACCTATGCCCTGGTAAGAAAATACTACCTCTACGAAAAAGGCACCCGCCACAATATAACCAAAAGCAAGTACAATATGAGTAGTTACCGGCAAAATAGCGTTTTTTGCGGCATATTGTTTTTCAATTATCCTCTGGGGAATACCCTTAGCTTTTGCCATCAGAAGGTAATCCTCTTTATTCTGGTTTATCATGGTACTTCGCATAGTAAGTGCGAATGCAGGTGCAGTCGTTAAAACTATTGTAATAATGGGAAGTAGGCTGTGATCTACTATATTCTCAAGATAAGTCAGGGAAAAACCAGGAACTGCTCCGATTGAATAAGTTCCACCTAAAGGAAATATTGGAATATCAAAGGCAAATAGCAAGAGGAAAATTATGGCCAGCCAAAAATATGGCAAAGAAGTTAGTCCAATAAATATAGATGACACTGCCGATTCGGATTTACTGCCCGCTCTCCATCCTATCAATCTACCTAAAAAAACCCCCAATACAGATGAGATAAGGGTTGAAACACCCAATAAATAAAGTGTCCAAGGCAGATGGCTCTCTATTAGCTGGGTTACTGTGGCAGGATAATTGGAAAATGATATACCTAAGTTCCCATGAAAAAGCTCAATCATGTAACGTTCGAACTGGTATAAAAGGCTTCCCTGCAAACCAAATTCAGATTCCAACAATTTTACTTTTCCAACTGGTAGATAATGGTAGTTTGCAAATAGTATAACTGCCGCAGGATTCCCTGGTATGATTCTTGGAAGGAGGAAATTAATAATGATCGCAACAAATGCCGTGATTATAGCATAAATTGTTCGTCTAGCAATGTACCTACTCGTAATCATGGTAAATTCATCCCTAATCAATATGGTAGAATATAATAATATGGTTTAAGTGGGGGGAAAAATGCTCCCACTTCGTTCGTATTTTTAATCTACTTCTGGTCTTTTCTTCTGCTTCTTGTTACTGCTAAAGCAATAATTGCGAGCACAACAACAACAGCTGCGCCGCCACCAATGTAGTAATAGATATCACTTGTAGGAGAGCTACTAGATGTGAAGTTCACAACGGGCGATTTGATCACTGTGATGCTCATAAGGTTAAGAGGATCATCGATTGAAAGATTGTCGTAGAAACCTTTTACAAGAGCATTGTTGTAGGCTACGTAATTGTAAGCATTGGACATTGGTATCATTGGTAGCTGTTGGTCAAGGATGGCCTCTACATGTGAGAGATTCTGCAATAGCTGGGTCTGAGTTGTAGTGTTTGCACTTAGATTTAGATAGTAATTGACGGTTGAATTGCTGTAGTTTTCATAGTTCCATGGTCCGCTTATAAAGGAATGTGTTTTGTTGTAGTATCCGAAATATGCCTGTTCTAGTTGTATATACGGGTTAGTGACGGAAGGAACATATCCAAAGTACGTTGTCTGCTTAAAGTTAGAGAGGTTTAAATCATCAGTTACCCAAGTTCCTATTGGTATCACATCTACTTGTGCATCTATGTGTACTGCCTGAAGTTCATTAGCTATAGTTGTACCAGAAGCAACCCAATCAGCTACCGACGAAGGTTCTTGAACAAGAAATTGGGCTTGCAATCCTGTAGTGTTATTTACATAGTACCCCTGGGGGCCTATGTGATAACCAGCCTTAAGAAACATTTTGTTTGCCATGGTTGTGTTGTATCCGTAGTATGTGAGATTCGGTGCCCAGTCAGATTTCATGACTCCTGGTAAACCACCGTCTGACATATTATTGGCCCCAGCAGCGCCGATTCCGTCCTCGTCTTTTGCCATTATCCTCGTCTTATTCAAAGCGTAGGAAATACCGATTCTGAAATCCGTGTTATTGTAAGGCGCAACGTTGTCGTTCATCCAAAGGTAGAATACATATGGGGCAGCCTGTTTTTCGTTAGAAATATTTGCCTGAGATATGAGTGCATTGTAATCGCTTAAGGCAGGGTTAACGGCAGATATATCTCCCTTCTCTAGAGCTAGATCAGCTGTAGCAGTTGAGGTGTATTTCTCAACATAATATGTTGAAATCTTAGGCTGTCCCATCCAGAAATTGGGGTTAGCCAACAGTTTCGCGCCTTGTGTATTAATTGTAGACAAAACAAAAGGTCCAGCAGTAATCTCCTGGCCATAGGGGCCCATGTTTGTGTATCCACCTATATTACCTGGGTTTCCATTGTCATAAGCTTTCCATGCTGATGGGATGATGATTTGGGTTGCAATATATTGGAACCACAGTATATTTTGTGATTTCATAAGAAAGTCCACTGTAGTGTTTCCTTGAGAATACATGGATAATATATGAGGGGTTACTAAATAAGCATCCAAAGTTAAATTATCCTTCAGTGCCTGGAATGTGAACAGGACATCAGCAGAAGTTATTTCTCCAGCAGTTTTGCTACCATTTTCCCATTGTGCGTTGGGGTTGAGATGGAAAGTTATAAGCTCAGTTCCATTTGAGTTGTCTGTTATTGTCCAATTGTTCGCAAGCCATGGGGAGAAAGCCCCACTTGGCCATTGATAAGCCAATTGATCAGCGTACATATCCTTTACAAGTATAGAGGCTAAACTATTAGTCGCAGTTAATGGATTGAGGTCGGCCACAGAAGTATCTACCGCTGATCCGAATACAAAAGTTCCTCCAGAACTATTAACTGTTGCAGCATTTGATACTGAAAGCATTGTTGTGAATGCTACAGCGATCATGACGCCAACTACCAAACCAGAAAATATTTGTTTAGGTGTATTTTTCATCGGACAGATGATAAGAGTTTTTATATTTAAATGTTTGTTAACCGCAATAATCTTCTCACACGTATATAATTGGTTTTACAATTACATTGCTATATGAAACATTCCGATCTTTTTTACATTCTGATAGTTGTTTCAATCCACCTGCAACAAGATAGATGATTGTGTTTCTGTATTATTTAGCATTGAATCCATAGGATCGCTTAAATGAAGTTCTGATCTTGTTGTTTAATCCTTCAAAAACAGCAGAATTTATCACTGTCCCTTCGGCTTCCATGGTGCCATCAAGATACCCCCTTCGAGTCTTTGCGAGCACCCCTATATGGGGCATTCTTGACTTGGATTCCCATGATATTCATTTCTTCAGATAATCTCTGGAGAATTATCTTGAAATCATAAGCATGTGAAGTCTGAAGGTCAAGAGATTTCACTGACATAAGGCGATCCCTCCATTTCCAAGAGATCAGAGAAATTCTTAAGCCAGTCATATCTTTTGTGTTTTAGGATATTTTTGTTCATTGCCTCTTTTCCAAGTATTCTGTTTAGAACATAATTCATCATCTTGATCACATGGAAGTGATCAAAAACAATGGATGCATATGAAAAATGCTCCTTATGCCGAACTGCGAATTTTTCAGGCATATGTATCCCCTTTTCCCTGAAGAAGCTGAAGGAGATTATCAAAGCACCGTCGGGACTACCCCAGTATGTTCCTTTAACAGTATATTTTATTTATTATGATATCCAATGAATAAAGTTAGCACGTCAAGAACAGCCACTGTTATGGCTTATTGTATCAATAATAATGGACATAAATGAGGAATTGACCACAGGAAGAAGATACTTGAACCTGGAGATGGATTAGGGTTGAACGAGTTCTTTTCAAAGGAGCAATTCAGTTACTCTATCGCTAAGGCAGTTCATCCTTTTATATATTCTACTACTATCTGAATGCATAGGCAGATGATTTCAAGGAGGCTTCAGTTTCATGCTCTCTAAAAATAAAATATCAAAATCCATAGTTAAGTATCAAGATTACATAGCATACGGTTTTCTCCAAGGTGATATGATTATGGAGTGCAAAAATACGAATGTATCTTTTCCTTCGGCAAGCATTATCAAGGTATTCCTTATGTATTACGCACTTAAAAACAGGGGAGACTTCTCAGATTACTTAGAAACTTCAAATTTAAAATTGACCGACGATTCATTGTTGATCTTCTTTGTTAATCAAAAAATTCCATTCGAAGCTTCATTGTCGCTATTGATCGATGTTAGTGATAACTCAATAGCTAATTATATTGTCGATAAGGTTGGAATGGAAAAGTTAAATTTATTTTTTTGGCAGGAGGGATTTAAAAAAACAAAACTTGAGAGAAAGTTTCTTGATTTCGAAGCTCAAAAAAAAGGTTTGGAAAACTCTACTTGCGTAGATGATATATTTCTGCTTTTGTACAAAGTGTTTACAGGTGACTCATTGAAACCGGCTGAAAAATATATTTTTGATTCAATAATGAAAAAACAATTTGACAGGTCAAAATGCAATCTTTATTTACCGGAATCTCTTCAAACGGGAGGAAAAAGTGGAACTTTAAATAATGTATGGAATGATTTTATCTACTTTACGCACAACAATAAATTGGTGATAATATGCTTCTTAACACACGATCTTCCATTATTTCTTTCCAGGGAGTTAATACCATCTTATACTTATCACGCTGTGAAGGGCATACTTGATGATAGGTCGTTGTGACTTTGATATTCTGAATTTTTAATTCAGGTTTCAATCTCTGTTAAAGTTAGACAAAAAGTCCCTTAGTATGTTATCAACTGAGTTGGATAATTCTTCTGGTTTATCTATGGAATTATTTATTATGATTGAGAAAGAAACATTGTATTTTCTAATATAACCTGTCAAACTCGAACAATATGATACACTCCCTGTCTTAGCATGGATTCCAAGATCCTTAAACTCTAGGAGTCTATTTTTTAAGGTTCCTGTTCCAGGTTCAGGCAATAGATCTAAAAACATGGAATGACTGCCTCTTTCAATCTTGTTTATCAACGAACCAAGTAGATTTGTTGAAAGCAAATTCAATCGTGATAATCCAGATCCATCAGCTATCTTAAATTGATCCTCACCATAGCCCAATTTCTTAAGAAAAGTGCCTATTGTTTCAGTGCTATCTTTCCAGTTTCCATTAACGCCTTTCTGATTATACGAGAGATACTTTGTAAGTACCTCTGCCGTAAAGTTGCAACTGAAAGTTTCAACATGTTTGATAACGTCTTTAAGGGACTGCGTAAATTCTTCCTTTTCATTAGAAATCATCTTTTTATCAAAATTTAATTTATTTTTTGCATTCATGCCCATTGATTCCCAAAGGCACTCTTCAAAAAATTTGCTTTGATTTTTTACAGGTGAGCTAAATTTTTCATGCACATTTTTCAATGCCGTAAGGTCCATATTTTTAAATTCCACCGGCAAACAACCCTCATTCACGGAAAAAGAAGCTATCTTTGTCTGGTAAGAGTATGAATTATCATCCATCATCCAGCCTCGACCATAATAATCCTCATCCAGTGCTGAATTCTTTAGTTTAATATGTTTTATGTTTTGGTTATCTATATTTTTTCCTATTTTCATTAATTTAGGTCCATCCAAAAGGGGTGTCGGGTCACCATCAACGCATAATTTATTTCCATCGATATAGAAATAAGTTTTGAAATTAAAATCATGGCCAAGTATGCAATAAGCCGTAAAACCACTTACAATCTTCATATTAGACGCTGGAGTCAATAACAATTCTTCATTCTTTGAGGTTAACAATTTTCCATCTTGATCAAAAAAAGCGTAAGATACTATGCCTGTCATTATTATCATAATTAGTTTCCTGGATATATCAATGATCTATAATCAACATAAGTTATCAGATCAATGAATCAAAAAGTACTAAAAGCCATAGGAGTCATATTTTAGATAACTCATACTAGAATCATTCCCTTTAATGCGATTGAGGAAAGGGTCATGCATAGACTCTAAAAAAGTTTAAACGTCACCTGAAAATTTTTCCTTATTAGGTTCTCCCCTTTTCTTTATGTTTAAAAACGTACCATGATCGCCAGTGAACTTACAGAGAACAATAGCAGAATATGAGGTATAAACTGTGTCCACAAAGTCATTCAAGAAAGCTTTTAAGAACAATACATAAGGAATCCAAGATCTAAAGGAATCAACTTAAAGATTACACTAATAGAGAAGATGGCTTTCGGATCCAGAAATAGGGAACACCTGAAGACAGCAATATATTTCAGGTGATATAATTTACAGCTTTATCTATGAATCCGCACAAAATCAGTACAACCCTTATGTTAATTCATAAACAGAGGCAAACTCACTTATTCTAATAGTTGATGAGTGAGTGCTAACAAGTGAGATTTGAACTGGAAACAATAATATAGGGAACTTCCAAGTCAAACTTGTGGCCTCAAGAGTTTCATGATATCACAACAGAATCAGAATTCCAGATGTTTAATTATGTTCAAGTTTTCGTGGAACATGGGGTTACTCTGAGGTTCTGGATCACGTTTGTGATGAAATTCACCATATCGGGATAATAAGTGATTTCATCATTCTCCGTATTTTCCAATTATCCATCCGCCAAAGCCAAGAGCCCAGAGAAGGTTTGGATAAACTATGAGCCTTTCCATCCCTCCTTTTCCAAGTCCCAGGTAAACCCCCGGTACATAGAGAATCA
>Ga0078972_1006345_pt1 | contig 26490 bp, 39 predicted proteins | sample YelNatPaOPGAMG01_FD_67568 | JGI IMG/M metagenome (GOLD analysis project Ga0078972, IMG submission 67568) | Hot spring thermophilic microbial communities from Obsidian Pool, Yellowstone National Park, USA - OP-RAMG-01 (SPADES assembly) (version 2) | ecosystem: Environmental > Aquatic > Thermal...
GCAGACCATTGTAGTTTGTTCCCCTATCAGCTCACCGTGTCTCGTCAACTTGACTATCCGCGTTACCAGTGATTCAAGCATTTAGTCCTCCTTCCCTGCCCCCCATAATGGTGGGGACTTATTTTTTGTTGACAATATTCTTTATATGAATATTTGTTGTATACAATATATCATAATCTCTGATCTTTGTCAAGTCTTTTTTGATTTAATTTTAATCCTTTTTTCATTTAATTAGGGGTGGAGCCCAGTTTAGCGTTGTAGACAGGCTTTTCCTACATCCTCGTTAGCACGTTGCTTTGCTTTCACACACTAAAGCGGTCAAGGAAGGTGTGAACATCCTACAATTAACTATTAGTCGCGGATAGGATAAAATGTGGGTGGAGGTGAAGAGGCGACAATGACGAGCAATGTTAGTAATCCGGTTCTGCCACGCATAGTTCGAGAGGCAACTGACCTCTATCGTGCACGGATAGCAATAAACTCAGTGAAAACTTGTTCTTGTGAACCCAATCACCTAAACTGCATGACTGCAAAGGACTGGCTCAAGAGCCAAGTCGGAGTCTGGCAATGCTTCTACGAGGCTAGGGACATTCGTGACAAGAACCTTCACCCCGCCACATTCCCAATTGCGTTGGCAAAAAGGGTCATAGAACTTTTCACGCACGAAGGTGAGTTGGTGGTCGATCCCTTTGTTGGCAGCGGAACGACTCTCGTGGCAGCGCAAGACTTGAATAGGAATGCCATTGGCTTTGATCTGAAGGCGGAGTATCTCGACCTCTGTATGCAACGCCTTGTCAACAACAACATGTTCAACAAAGCGCAACAGCTAGCTATCCAGGATGATGCAAGGAACATTTCTGCATACTTAGAACCCAACACAATCAGCCTCATATGGACATCACCGCCCTACGCGAATTTGCTCAACAGGAAACGAAAAAACAAATCAAGGCGAAACCGAAACAATGACCAACTTGGGAAGATAGAGCAGTACTCGCAGGACCCACGTGATTTAGGAACTATGCCACTGGACGAATATACCCGTGCAATGGGGGATATTTTCGAGGGTCTCATACCTCTGCTGAGACCAAAGGCTCACTGCGTCATCAATGTCCCCGACATGTGGTGGGAGAACGAGCGAATTACCATACACGTTGCTCTTATCGAAGAACTCAGGAAACGTGGCTATGAACTTCGGAACACAATCATATGGGACAGGACAAACATCGTGAACAACATGGGCATATTTGGCTGGCCAAGTAACTACATCACAATGGGGGTGACATTTGAGTACCTGCTTGATTTCTGGACGTCAACCACCGCCAGCTAAAGCAGGCGGCGGTTGACTCAATGCTTTTAATTTTTCCAATTGCATTAAGATATTGCGGCAAATTGCATTATATTCTTCGGAATCTTTAGCTTCTTCCCAAGTAAGAGTCGATACCAGGTAGAATCCCCCATGTGGCCTCGGCCTCTGTTCTCTAATCTGTATGAGGGGGCTAGTATCTGGTTTCCAAAAATCCCAACGAACCTGTCCCTCTTTGCCCTTCTCTATGCTCCGTGCGCTCGTCAGCTCCAATAATCTATTCCGCCCGCAGAGCGGGCAGACGACGTAGGCATACTGGGCAGCCGATCTCGGAGCCACCTTCTCTGTACGTGGTCGTTTCTCACTCTGACGTCTTGGTTTCCTCGGCATTGCTCTAACTCCTATGTAGTCTAAATTTCTACGCTTTGCTGATCATTATCGTCCCGAAGACAACAACACAGATTACAAGCACAATAAGTATCGGGGCGGTCAGTCTCTCTAGTAGATCAGTCCGCCGGCCAGGAGTAGCAATTAGGTCGATAAATGCCGCAATCTTTCTGTCATTATCCTCAGTAGCTGGCAGCTCAACCTCTAAAATCCGATACTCTTTCCCCTCCCTCTCTTGACTTCTGATAGTTACCGTATTTGGCATTTTCCCTCCTTCCAAATGTTCGACAACACTATTCAGCCCAGGAGAGGTGCCAGATTTCGCGCTGGCGGCCCTTCTGGCGCCTGGGATATGGTTTCCCTTGTCTCAAGCATTATGCCCCTTAAAATTTTAAGATTTCAAGGCCATCAATACCTTGAGTGTCCCGACCTCTTACTCTTTGGCAGGCCCCGTGCTGCGATCAGTGTGGAGCGCCTGGTTAGCACGCACAACGAATCTATAGGACTTCTTATTTGCGACTGCTATGACAACTATATCTGTCCACGAGGTGACATAGCAGTATGTTGGCAGCCCATAAGAAGTCATGGCAGATGAAACCTTTTTCCCCATCGTGCCACTTATCTTGCCCATATGGATGACTTGCGCAACATAAGGCAACACCTCGTTAGTAGGCTGATCGGTCTGATTATCAATGATGATTCTCTCCATTGCGTCATCCTCCAGTAAGTCCTTAGAAGCCGCCGCCCTTTAGGGCGTGCGGAGTGTCGCAGTATTTTTATTCAATAGAGGTGCCAGATTTCGCGCTGGCGGCCCTTCTGGCGCCTGGGATGTGGTTTCCCTTGTCTCAAGCATCATCCTCTATCCCCCTTTATAAAAGTGGCGGCTGTAACGCATTCAAGCAGTGAGGTGAGAACCATAGACGTTCGCGACCAGCATTAGCATAGCCGTTTTTGTTTTGGCCGCCGTAACCTGGGGTAGTATGTACAACAACCTTTTCCCATGATGGCGGCATATCATGCTCGCCCTCAAAGCCTGCTAGGCAAATCCGATAAGAAGGGTTGTCGCCATGCTTGATACACCATTCCCTTACTGCAACGGATACATCCCCATCATCAATGGCATATAGATTCTTATCTCGTTTCGTCCTGTAGGCATAGGGCGGGTCGAAGAAAATACCTACTGGCGTGCCACGGTAGAGAGTTAGCGCGTTGCTTACCACTCGTGACCAATCACCACAAGTAATATCTACACGGCGTAAACGTGCAGATAATGCACGCATCCAAAGTGTAGTATCAGACGTTGTACTATTAACACCCCGCTTATGAGTAAGATGTGGTAGTTTCTTATATACTTTCCCTGGACTGTTAACACCCTGCTTATGAGTAAGATGTGGTAGTTTCTTATATACTTTCCCTGGACTGTTAACACCCTGCTTATGAGTAAGATGTGGTAGTTTCTTATATACTGCCCCTGAACACCAACCTGCACCAATCCAACAACTAGCTCCCCATATCCACCAACCTGCCGCCTTTGGATCACACCATTCTGGGTCACTGAATTGTTGCTCTATATCCTGCCTATGTCCAACTAACCATTTATGCCGCGCTGTTAGATCAATCTCATTTACCGGCCAAGAAGCATAATAGGCAACCTCATCAGGTTTTAGCTGAATAGATCGCCAGACATTAGTCACCAAGCCGTCAATGTCATTAGCAAGCTCTACACGAGTAAAATTATCCTTCCATCTGCAAAATTCCCAATCCCAATGCGGGCGGCGTAGGAGAACAGCAAGTGAACCGCAGAAAGGCTCAATGTAATTCTTGACATCGCCAAGTCGTCCCCATATGATGTCGGCCATTCTCGACTTACCACCAAAGTACGGAAAGGGGGCGTGGTTATACAGCAAGTGCCCCAATTTTTGTGCTGGCGGCCCTTCTGGCGCCTGGGATGTGGTTTCCCTTGTCTCAAGCATCATGCCCCTTAAAATTTTAAGATTTCAAGGCCATCAATACCTTGAGTGTCCCGACCTCTTACTTCCCAAGTTTCTTCGAGTGAATTACGTGGCCATTTAGTATTAGCGGCCAGTTATTAACATCCACTCTCCTTGCTAGTCTTGCCAAATAATCCGCCGCTTTTGACATCCCAAGGCAGAAGGCAGGTCCTAGCATCGCGTCTGCCCCCTCCTCGAACGCCTGCCAGTCCACGATACGGTTGGTGGTATCGTTCTGATAGGGATTGAACCAGTCTTTCGGCCTCCATCCTGTTACCTTATCCTTATCATCTGAGCCTTTTATCTTATCGTCTAGCAAATCGAAATCCCGTGTCATATGGAGCCTCCTTTCTTCTTCGCGTGAAACTCCCTGGTTTAGCGCGGAGACGAAACGCGCACCTCCTTCAATATAGCCTCGGCGCGTTTCTCAGAACAAGAAGAGTAACGCATTTTGTTGTCACATTTGTCACCGTTGTCACCGCGTATTCGTGGAGGCGTGACAAATGCGACAACATTGTTGTCACGGACGCCAGTTCTTGTCCCCGTTTTTGAAGCTGGCGTGACAAATGTGACAACAGTGACAACATTTTCCGTTAGTTTTCTAATTTTGATTTGCCGCGCGTTCTCGCCAAGCCTTATAGCATCAGGATCATCTGGTCTGTGCACGATCGTCCTCCAGATACAGAACTTTTTGAAACTTTTTGAAACTGACCGTGTCGCTCTTGTTGGGTTTCATGGGTTTCATGAGTTTCATGAGTTTCATGGGTTTCATGAGTTTCATGAGTTTCATGAGTTTCATGAGTTTCATGAGTTTCATGGGTTTCATGAGTTTCATGAGTTTCATGAGTTTCATGGGTTTCATGAGTTTCATGGGTTTCATGAGTTTCAAGGGTTGCGTGCTCCGCCAGGACGATTGCTAGCTTTGGGGGGCAATCACCGCTCTGGTTGATCTTTTTCGTTCATAGCCACAGATTTACGTAGTCCGTCTACCCATTCATCCTCGCAGCTAGGGCAATGGCCTTCCTCGTGTAGATGCGGCAAATCCCAGTAGTATATGCGATGTTTGCCGCACCAATGCAGTCGTCTCTCGCCATCCGTCGGATTGCCCAGGAGCCACCACAGCCACCGGGCCTTGATTCTCAGCCACAGTCTAGGTTTCATATGGCGCGCTTTCCTCTCTCCCATATTGCCAGGAATGGATGGACAGAGAAAACCTTGCGATCAAGATCAATGTCCTCCCCCATCGCTGCTCTAGCCTGCCCATCCCTCCCAACATAACTAGTAGCGTAATAACGGCTCATGATACCTCCTCCAGATTTCCACCTCATGAATTTCATGATAGCCATTTGATTAGCTACTAGATCAACATCACCTTTGCTATTCACTACAACAGGCTTCCTAGTAAGCTCAGTTACTAGTGTTCTCCGTATAGCGTGCCAACCACACCAATTAGCATGTTTTATACCTAAGCGAGCCTCTATCTTCCGATAGACGTGATTCAAAGACCACTCTGATATTGGGGTGTCGAAGTCGTAATTTTCTATGTAGGGGATAATAGCGCGCGGTAACATGTGCATTCTCTCGCGGCCATGCTTAGCCGTGTGGATGAAAATTGTTCCTCTAGCAATATCAATGTCGTCCTCCGCTAGCTCTATCATCTCTGTCCGCCTGGTCCCATACAGTGTACTAATAGCCAGAAAAGCCTGTTCTTGGCCCGATAATAGCCCTTGCTTCGCAGCTAGTATCATCTCCTCGATAACGTCTGGGGAAAGAGCCGGCGCCCATACATCGCTTTCCCGAATTACAGGTGCCTCTCCACGCCTGAAGTCCCAAGGCAAGTCATTGGCCTTATGTAATCGACGAATAATACCAAACCAAGTAAGGATGGTGCCGTCTGAGTATCCCTTCTTGCGCATCTTCTCTTCAAATTCGAGCCATCCCTCCCGGCCACGCTTATTAGTCGTCTCCAGGAACCTTCGAGCTACCGCCAAAAAATGTCTCCGTGTGTGTTCGGAGCCGCGGAGTTGTAATCCATAGTTGTCTAGCAACTTTTCATCTTTCATTGTCCTTGCCTCAGATTATTTTCCACGATTCTTACCTGTCCGCCGTGAATAAAAGTGAGCCATTCCACTAATGACTTAATTGAGTTAATCTCCTTCAGCAATTTGTCATACGTGTCTTTATACCTATCTCTAATCTGCTGCTCCATATTCAAGATAGTTTTGATCTCTTCTGCTACTCTGTCCAATCTAGCCTCGACCTTCAGAGTGTGATATTTCCACTGTTCCGCGTCATTGTCACGCTTTTTCTCGATTTCCTGATTGAGTTCTATCTTGTTGTCTTTTTCCTCGATTTCCTCATTGAGTTCTATCTTGTTGTCTTTTTCCTCGATTTCCTGATTGAGTTCTATTGCGTTGGTTGCCTCATTGATCTCTTCGTCTTTGATGCCCTTGTCAAAATCCTTCAGTTTTTTGGGATGTCCTGTCCTAGTCATTATACTCCTCCTTCGTCTTGGTCAACTTTAATCTATAGTCACTTGCTTTGTTATATATTATCAAACTCATAGAGCGATCCTTGAATCTACTTTGTAATCTCTCCGGCAGCTCGGAAATATCTCTATTCGTAGTGAGTGCTGTTGGCTTGCCTTCTCGCGCACAGAGCACTTCCTCAAGACGGCTGTTTAGAGTATCGTTGCTAGACTCAGGACGCCAGTCATCAAGTAGTAGCACATCCACTTTCTTTTGAAAGTGCTGTATAAATTCTGGCCCCATGCTGTTCTTCACTGCTATGAGGTAGTCGTTATACCAGTCACTCACATTCTGATACCATATGCCTTTGCCATTCTTTGACATCTCAGCCCTAATAGCATGGAGTAGGTGGGTCTTGCCATTTCCTGTCCCCCCATATAAGAGCAACCAAAGAAATTCCCCGTTAGCGAATTTCTTCGCAGCCTCAAAACATTGTCTTGCAGCATGGCACCATATCTCGAAGGTTTCAAACGTATGGGGTTTGCCAAATTCTTTGTCTAACTTGTATCGTATCTCATGACGATATTTCCACTGATACTCTAGGCAGCCTTCTCCGGGGCACGGAATTGCACGCCCATGCATAGGATGATCCACCGGGACATTCCCATAAATAAAGCCTACCCCATTGCATACTGGACAATTTGCTTTTGGCCTAGGACTCCAGACGCGATTATCCATCGTGCGACTCCTTGAAAAGTGTTTCGGGGTCAGTATACTCAATTGGTAATGCTGACCGTGTGACTAGTGTCTTGTATCTCTTTTTCTTCTTGCCATCAGCCTTCCATCGTTTGAGTATTGCCTCTACATATCTTGGCACTACTTTTAGGGGGTTGGTGTCATGTGCCTCCTGTATGGCGTCTCGGACCCATTCTGGCGAGTACTCTTTGTCCCACGTATCGATGAACTGTATTATCCTCTCGGTAAGTAAATTTCCTGAACATTCCTCCCATAGCTTGTAGTTATTTTTCGCATTTTCTTTTGATTTTTGTTCTAAGGCTGCTGCGGTTAGTGGGTTTGGTTCTTCCCCTTCCCCTAACCCCTTCCCTAATTCCTTCCTGACTGCTCCTTCCACCTCTGACTTTTCTTCTGACCCTGACTCTGACCCTGTCCCTGACCCTGTCCCTGACCCTGTCCCTGACCCTGACCTTCGCGCGGAGGGTATCGATAGGGTATCGATAGGGTATCCATAGGGTATCGATACCGTATCGATAGGGTATCGATAGGGTATCGATACGGTATCGTTATATTTAAGATATTCCGCCACAATGTTTTGGTTGTGTACTTGTTTGAGGCATTTGGCTACTGCTACTAGGTACTTCGGAGAGTGCGCCTGATGTCTCAAGTAGTTCTTGATCCACACCATTTGTTTTTTTTCGTAATACACTATGTCTAGTATATGCAGTTCATCCATCAGCGATAGTATTTTGTCCATCGGTATGCCAGTGTCATCATGAATTGATTTTAGCGAAAGATAGAATAGGCCGGCTTGATTGCCACGTGGTGTCGTAAGCAGATACAAGAAGAGATACCTAGCCTCTAGCGTAACACTTTGGAAATCAGGGTGATTCCATATCGATGTGTCTATACCTCGCTGTGGCATTCCGGCCTCCTCTAGGCTACTTGCCAAAACAAGACTGGCTTATCGCCTCATCCAATCTCACCCGATCCTTTTCCATGAGGTTGATCACTTCTCTCGATTTAGTCCTTAGATCGCCATGAATATTCAGGGAAGCTAATATCGGCTCAACCAATTGCAGGAGCATTCTGCTCTCTGCTCTGTGCTTGGCATTGCTTGAATTCTCCATACTGTCCTCCGTTGCAGGCAGCGGCCTCTGGTCTGCCGTATTATTGGGGTAACACAACATCAGCCTATAACCGCTGCCTGCCTAACGCTCCTCACACGATCTCGATCTCGTTAGATGATTTGTCTACGCGGAACTCAGGAGTTGTTAGGAAGCATATGATGACGTCAGCACCTCCCATGAGCATGACATAGTTATTGGTCAGTTTCGGTATTCCGACTTTTGCACACATTTCAGATTCAGGTATGTCATGCTCCTCTCTCCTGACCTGCCGTGGTATAATGATGCTATGGCCCCAAAACATGGGCAGGAGCTACAGAGATGCCTACCCTGCTATCTCAGTAGCTCCTTTTTTTCTGCGGTTCCTAGATGTATCCCTTGGATTTCCCACACACTCACACGTCTCAAGGTATCTCTTTATGTCCTCTATCCGGTACCTTCTATCACGGCGGGGACCTACGTAGTATACTGGGAATGGGAGGATGCCACTATCTCCCCACGCCCGTAGAGTGTTGGGGTGAACTCCGATTATTTTGGCTGCTTGACTTATATTCAGCATGAGATTGACTGCATTGTGCATTAGCGACACCTCCTGGTTGCAGTATCATATAACAAATTCTACCTTTTGTCAAGATATGTGGCAAACTAGGAATTCAATAAGCAAATATAAAGAGATATTATGCTAGCGCATGTTTCGGGGCATTGTGCATGTGGGGCACACAATATAGACATTACGATGGATGTGGTGGCTATGATAAATGCTAGGCTTCCCTCTTTCGTATCTGGTCTTATTGTAGGGCGAGTGAACAAGTGGCTTCTGGAAAACACCTCTGTCAATATACTTGCGATTTGTAACCGCTGTGGGCACCAATTCATAATTACCGTGCGAGGCACCCAAATAACAGGAGGTGTACCTTGACTAGAGTCAACCCAGAGAATATAAGCAGGTGGCTAAGAGTTATCAGAGAGGCAGCGGATAGTGCTGAGTATGCCTTGAACCGTCTTATTCCTAGCCAAGTGGATCAATATATCGACCCGTATGAGTTATTGGGCATACCTCCATCTGCATCGGAACATGACATGAGGAAAAGATACATGGAGCTGATGAGGATATATCATCCTGACCGTTGCAAGATGACTTTAATGGCTAAGAGAATAAACGAGGCATGGCAAATGATATGCGCAGAAAGAGGATGGAGACCTTAAAAATTGCCCCACCGAAGGTGGCGCTTCAGTGGGGCTGCGGAAAGAGAAGGAAAGGAGAGAGAAGAACAGGATGCTGGGAGCTCACCTCCCCCCGCGACTTTCAACTTAACCTTTCGCCTCTATCTCAGGTGTTCCGGGCCCATCTTGGCTCTTTGCAAGACGCAAGCGCAATCTAAGTAACGCTACTCTGTTTTCTCTGGACAGATTATGCACATAAGCTGCTACCCCCACTAGCTGATCCACAGTAGTGACATCGCTAAGACGATGCCTAATAGTCCTGGATTCCACCAGCATCTTTTCCACAAATGCTCTTTCATCTGGTGGTAGATTCAGGATTTTGTCAGGTGCAGCATCTATACGCTCAAATATATTCAGTTCGTCGAAGCATAGAGCGATTCTATCTTGTACCTGTGGGTGAGCTAGCCCATGAGTACGAGCAAACCGTAGAGCCTCTGATAATGAGCCGGCAACGGTAGAGAAGTGATCAACTCCGCAAGGCGCGCATCCGCTACCTTTGGCCTCTATCTGAGATGTCCCGGCTCCATCGTTGATACTAGTATCTACGCTCGTTGTAACAGGCTCTACCAATGCGGGAGTCTCTCCATCCTTACCCTTCTTGGCCTCAATTTGAGCCTTGGCTAGAGCTATTAGTTCGTCTTGTACCCTACTAGTTGCCCTTCTCTCGTTAGAGGCAATTAGTTGGCTTATGAGCAATTTGCCAACAACTGAACCTATTTCAACTAATGGTCTGTCCATGACTTTATAATAATCATACATGTTAGGCTAGTCAAGTATATACTATTGTTAGGAAGGTACTAGATTTTATACGAGAAATGCGTTATCATGTAAGCTCATGGAAGGTTTTAGGTGGCAATGTAAGTCTTGCGGGCGCTCTTATCCTGCAACAGCTAAAGGCTATAGAAGGGCAAGTATGCACTTTGCTGCTATTAAGACAGGTGGTGATGATAGCCACGTTTGCATACTTGCCGATGATAGTGGCAATCCAGTTCTCGCTAAGAATGGACGGGAGATCAGGACCAAGCAGTCTGCTATGTCCTATATGAATATACAAACACCTCCGGGGAGTAGCAAAATGGCCAGGAAGAAGCGGGTACCTAAGTCAAAGGAGCATATTACCAGTAGCACAAAAACGCATAGAACCAAGGCAAAACCGCAAGAGCCTCCGGATGAGGGACAGAGCTTTACCGATGATGGCGATAAGGGTAAGAGCAACGGTAGCAAGCCGAAAAGCCTAAGGGGCCTTAAAGCTCAGGTGAAAATTATCCCTATTGAGTTGGACTCACGCCTTCTTCTCCTCTACGACTGGGATAAGGCCCTCTTCCCCGAATACACTGGTGACTTTGGCAAGTGGATTTCCGATATAGTCATTGGCTATCACAAGCAGAACGCTCATAAGTTGCATATGGAGAGGCTGTTTCAGTTGGAGGACTTGAGCGCATTAGGGCAGAAGTAGGGCATAGAAGGGGAGGAGAATCATGGCCGATGTGAACTTTCATGAGATCATCGCAGATGAAAACCAACAACCCCAGAAGGGGGAGGTAGCTAAGGCAAAACAACACATGGAGGAGGCGGCGGATATAGGCAAGTTGATCAAGCAACTCCAGGATTCTATACCAAAGCCCTCTGAACAGATAGCAGAGGCAGCAAAGACCGTAGTAGGGCTTCAGAATATCGCCGACGCACTGAAACCCTCTCAGGCAAACCCAGCCGAGCAAATGCAAAACTTTGTCGCCATGCTGGAGGCTGCCGAGGAGGCAAAACAGAAGCTCTCAGGCGAGCAACCAGAACGGAATGTTATCCGTGAAACTTTGCAAAATGTCCAAGACCTTCAACAGATGTCGGAGATTCTCAAGGGTAGCAGTAAAGGCAAGAGATTCATAGTTATTGATGGCAAGCTCTACCCTACAGAAGACGATGATGGACTTACCTTTGCACAAGCGATTCAGTTACTTACACTACAGCAGAAACAGCAGGTATCCACGCCAGCAGTACAGATATTACCCGATGGTACTGTGCAAAAACTAGAGCCTGGAGTACCAGCCGTTATAAAGATGTCAGAGCCGCAACCGTCCAGTATTATTGTCTATAACGAGAAAGGTGAGCGTAGGGAATTTAAGCCTGGTGAACCGATTATCATCGAACGTCCATCACCGGTACCACCATCACCCCCAACGATGATACCCTTCACCGACTCTGATGGTAAGCCAATGCATTTGCCTCCAGATGTCTTTATTAAGCTCATTGAACTTAATAAGACTGATGCGCGAGAAATGGAGGCAGTCAAGGCACGTAATGCCTTCCTTGAACAGCTAGGTAAATATATCCCACAGGCATTACAGTTAGTTGAACAGGTATTGGGACCACGACAATCTGCTATACACGATGTTGCTTTGCCTCCTGAGACTAGGGTAATACAGTGCGGCAATTGTGGAACTCAGATGACGTTGAATAAGCAGATGGCACAGGTATTTTGCATGGGATGTGGTGCACTGCTCCATAAATTAGCGGCTCCCTCGGCAAATACTCAACCGCCACCACTGAAGACAGGCCAAGAGAATCCTCTAAGTAGTGTCAACGATCAAGAAGAAACTTCACCTCAATATTAGAATTAGTCTAAACCTAAGTATGCTATAGCTTTAGGTTGACATCGATCACTATCGCTGCCTAAAGTAATATCAGAGGTGCTTTATGGGCATTAGCATAGGTGGTGCTTCTTTTTGGCCTCTTACCACACGCCTTGATAACCCTCCAGATCATTTTGAGATTTTGGCCAATATCACCTTGCCTCAAAGAAATATCGGTGTTTGCTTTGAGCGCTCTGGCATAGGTGTCTGTATTCACGGCTGTTCCTTCTCCATAGATGCCGGAGTGAATTGCAGAATTTGTAGCTTGGGCGAGTTCTATGAGGTGCGGGCAATTCTTGATAACCAAGTAGTTGGTGTTTACAGATACTCAGGAGCTATACCTCCCACCTGGATAGATTTGGATCATCCACAGAATCAAATTCAATGGATTCACTCAAGGGACGCTGGCAATATGACTTTAGGCCAGATGTTCCCCAACTTATACACTGTTATTCCCGGATCAACTACCAAGCCTGTACGTATTGAGGTGCAAGTAGGTTGGTCTTTCAGATTCCATTACGAGGAGATTGATACCGGCAATTTGGTGCGCTCTATATGTCTGGACGGTAAGTTGCCGGATCATCCTGATTTTGACTGGAGTTCAAGTCAGGGAAGCGAACCGTACCGTCATCCGGCAGGTGGTGATGACTGGACTGGCTACGGGACATGTGTACGGACAGAGTATGGCGATCTCTGTTGGGGATGTGAATTGTCGGATACTGTTAGCTTTGTCTTGCAGGTATTCAATCCTGCTCCTCCACCCCCACCCGTTTGTGCCTTCAGCTATGATATTCCGGTAGACGCACAGGGGAATCCAACAATAGGCAAACCTCCTTTCACCTCTTATTTCCAAGATAAGTCATACAGCCCTACGCCTTCGGCTCCTATTACCTCCTGGTATTGGGAATTTGGTGATGGGGCTACGTCAAATCAGCAGAATACTTATCACACGTATACTACCAGTGGAACCTTTTACCCCAAATTGACGGTGGCAAATGCCGGTGGTTCAAGTTCGGCAATCGGGGATAAGCCTATTACATTGCGAGCCGTGCCCTTCAACGCTGTTGTCACCGGGATTTATTTCCCGCCACAGGTGACACCTGGCAAGGAGTTCACTGCACGAATATCGATAAAGAACGAAGGAATGGCCGGCACTTGCTATATTGACTCTGTTGTGGAGGGTCTGACTAAACGATTAGCAGAGTTTAGTTTGGGCGAAGGACAGGAAATAACTTGGGAAGAGGCCCACACGCCGGAATGGTGGGTTGGTCATACCTTCGACCAAAATACTATGGTGTCTGTAGCTATAAAGGTTGGCGAGGTCGGCGGCGCAGAAACTAGTAGCACTGGTGCCACCTTCGCTGTTATATTGGAGGGTGGTGGCGGTGGCGGTGGCGAAGAGCCAGGGGAGGGTGGCGTACCCTGGGATTTGTTGCTTATTGCAGGCGCTGTAGGTGTAGGTCTTGTTATAGCCACTAGAAAGCAGTTGGAGCATTACATGAAAAGCATAGCTGCCGAGTCTAAGAAGAAGCCCACCGAGTCTAAGAAGAAGCCCCAGCAATAACAGGTGCAGAGGAGGGCCATTATGCCAGACGTAGAAACTGCAAAAAAGAAAACTGAGGTCCCCTGGGGTGGACTCATTACTGGATTGCTCGTAGGTGGACTATTCATAGGTGGTGGTTATATCGCTTACAAAATCTTTGACGCCTTAACTGGAGGCTCTCAAAAGAGACAGGCTTTGGATGAATACCAAAGAGAATTGAACGCCCTCCTGGACTTAAACGATAGCATTGCCTCAACAGGACGAGAGCCTACAGAAACAGAACAGACAATTATCGACAGCATAACGACTCAGATGAAGTCCAAGGAGTATGTCATCGAGAACAGCGGTTGGACAAGCGATCTAACATCTGAGGTGGAGCATGTTCTCCGCGATCTTGGCCTTTGGGTCATTATTCCGGCTGTTGCTGGCTATATCGTTATTTGTGCCTGGAGATTCTATAATACCCATAAGCGTGGTGGCAGTGGCCCTACTGGGCCTAGCTTAACCTTGGATAACGGTGTGACTGTTCAGGGTAAGGACGAGATGGAGTCTGAAGTTGATAGGTCCGCCCAGGCTAATACCAACACTACCGCTGTGGCAGATGCACAACAGCTCTTCAATCAACTGCCATTAGCTGTTCAGGACTATATTGCGGCTGCCTCTGGCCTATATGGAAAAGTTAAGGGCGATTGGACTTTCTTGACTCCGTTTGACAGGGTCAAATTAGGGAAAGCCAGTTATGAGGCGGCAATGTATAGCGTAGGCGCTGCTGGGGCTATCTCTTCCAGTTTAGGCATAGCTTCCAGGATACTTGTATTCGCAGCCGTCTGAAACCAGAGGGATATTATGCCAGATTCTCAATTGGTCTTGCTTGCGGGAGGTCTTGCTTTAGCAGGAGCGGCTGGTTATTATCTGATTACTAAATACATTAGCGGCCCAGATGCCTATCATCAAAGTCTCATGGATAAACTTTCCTTTTGGGATGTGCAAGGCAACACCGAAGTTAGCCTTGTACCCAAGTTTGTATTTAAGGGATACAGCACTAAGTTGGGCAGGGCTAAAGCGCCTCATAGTACCTGGTTGCTTTTGGCTAAGGGCGCGGATTACAACGACCCTGAAGGTATCTGCGACCTTTGGGGATTTGAGGGGCAAGTAAGTGCAGAGATGAGCAGACTAACATCTCTGACCATTAGGGTTTATTTCGACGATAGGCTAATTGCCACACTCGATGGCGCTGTCCCTTATACAGTAGTGGACATCGGTTAGTGCCTAAATTGGAGGTGTATCATGCCGAGGACTGAGGATGTAATCTTTGCAGGAGTGGGTCTTGTCGGTGCTTATATGCTCTTTCGTCCTTCTGGAGAGCGTATTAAGTATGGCACCCTGACAGGTGTAGTGCGGGACATCGATAATGGAATGCCGCTTGCTGGTGTTATTGTGAGTATAGGCTGGCGGGCGACAGTAACAGGCGATGATGGAACTTATTCAATCTCACAGATTCCTCTTGGCACTTACTCTGTCAGCTTTACGCTGGCCAATTACAACGCTGTTATTTTGAGCGATGTGGCTATATTAGAGGGCGAGAACTTCTTGGATGGCTTGATGGAGCGAGTCGCTCCAGGGGTCGATTTAGGTACACTCAGCGGTACAGTAGTCTCGACCACTGGTACTCCGATACCTTCGGCAGAAGTTCACCTGAATGGGCATTATACATTTACCGATATGATGGGGAGGTATATGATAGAGAATATAACCGCAGGAAGTTACACCATGCAGGTGCACAAGGAAGGATATACCGATTACGTTCAGGCTAATGTCTTCATAGAGGTGGGCTCAAATACTGTGAATATTGTGCTCCAGCCGGTGGAGGATAACGGGACCCTCTCTGGTACGGTTATGGATGCAGCATTGAAAACGCCTATAGCTGACGCGATAGTAACTTGCGCTGGCAAATCTACAAGAACTGACCCCAATGGCCAATTTGAGATTGCCGGCATCCTGGCAGGTATTTATGTTGTGAACATCCAGCACCCATCCTACCAGTCAGCAGATTACAACGTGCAAATACGCGCTAACCAGGTAACAACACTTAGAGCAAATCTGGTTGCCTTAACTCCTCAAGTTGGTGGTGTATCTGGAGTGGTCACTGAGCAAGCATCAGGCTTGCCTATACCAGGAGCTATTGTTGTCTGTGCAGGCCAATCAGATGTGACAGATACCTTTGGCGCATACAGGATTGATAATATTGCGCCCGGGACCTATCTACTCCAGGCTTCTAGCAGCGGCTACCAGACTACCTCGGTATATGTGATTATAACATCAGGGCAGACTGCTACTGCCGACATCGCATTGCCACTTATACCTACGATTACAGGCAATATCCAAGGGGTAGTTACCGATGCTGCTACCTCCAATCCATTGCCTTTAGCTACGGTTTATTGTGCTGGACAAACTGTGCATACTGACGCTAATGGCAGATATACATTCAGCAATTTAGCTCCTGGCTCTTACACTGTTGAGGCACATAAGGATGGGTACAACAGTGGTGGGCTAAATGTCAATGTGATTGCAGGCCAAACGGTCACTGCTAACATTGCACTTACCGCTATTGTTACTACAGGTGAGATTCGTGGGCGTGTCCGCGATGAGAGTGGGACGCCTGTTCCTGATGTTACCGTGACTATGGATGCTATAGTCACCACCACTGATGCCAATGGGGCTTATGTCTTCTTGAATGTGCCTGCTGGTACCCATACTATCACACTCCAAAAATCTGGCTACGAGTCACAGACGATTACGGTAACAGTAATTGCCGGACAGGGACTTTTCGTGGACACGACACTACATCCGCAGGTTGCACCTCCGCCACCTCCGCCACCTCCGCCACCTCCGCCAGAGCAAACTGGCTTTGACCATGCCTACATGCTGTATGACTACTTTAGCTACCCGCATGCTGCTGATGCTCTCCGCGATTATGGCAGTGATGGTTTGTCGGCTGTTCATGTGGAGAGTGCTCGGCCTCGGTTTTTCAGCATAGCTTGTGCTGAGGGTATTAGTGATGTTATCTTTCGCCTGAAGACTGACGAACTGAGTCTTATCAATGAATTTAAGGCCCAGTTTTCCTCCTTTATCGCGGACTGCACAGCTAGGGGCATAAGGGTATGGACTGATATATCTTGTGATACCTGGTGGGCTGTTCGTGACGATCAACCTGACATTATCGAAAGAGAAGGCCCTCGCCTTGTTAAGGCTGTAACAGATTACAACAACTCCGTTCCTGTTGAATCCAGGGTTTATGGTATATGGGCATATGTTGACTATTGGCCGTGGAACACTAAAGAGGACTTTGATGCGGAACGTCCTGCCATCAATGATTGGACCAGAGTTATAAATTGGTATCGTAGTCTCAAGGCGGCTGCAACAGGGCCTATAGTATGGGGCAGCTTCTTGAGTTATCACGAGCTTACTGGAAATAGAGATACTATGCTGCGTGAATTACAAATGGCTGACATCGGCTATGGCCAGTATTGTCGTACACTAGATCAGGTAAGAAATGTTGCCGAGAGTTGCGCTGCCGCTTGTGAACGTGTCGGTACTCCTTTTAGAATTGCGCTTAGTATTAACTTCTTGGGCGAGGAATATCAAAGGCTGCGCCCTTGTCCAGATGTTGGGATTAGCAGCAGTATGCAGGATCGTTATAACTGCCTAGAAGGGGCTTTTAGAAATCTCAAGGATCAGGTAGACAATTATTTCTCAACGACTTACCCCAATATGTATCGTGGGACAGTAGTTCAGTGTTACGGCTGGGGTCCTAATATCTGTTATCCAGCCAATTTCACTTACAGTGGCCCATGCCGTATTAGTGGGTCATCGGAACTACCGCCTTCAGGTGGTGGTGGTGGTGGAGGGGGTGGCGGTACTACTCCGCCTCCAGTCACTCTTAACTACATCTACGGTACGGCTGTTGATCAGAGTGGCGCTGCCCTTGATAATCATAAACTCTACCTGTATGACTCTAGCGGCAATGCCGCTAAACTGTGGAACTCAGACGGCACACAGAGACCTGACAACAGTACCTGGACAGGTACAGGAGGCCTTTGGGAGATGTATACTGACGCCTCCGGTAATTGCACAATCAAGATATGTGATGCCTCCGGTGCTGTATTAGGCCAGGTAAGTGTTTATATTCCTGTGGGCGGTACAGAGATTTCTATTGTGTTAGGCACATCATCCGGAGGTGGTGGGGGTGGTGGAGGAGGCTCTGGAGAGACTATTTATATCTACGGTACAGTAGTTGACTCCTCTGGTCAGGGGCTAACTGGAGACTATCAAGTAGTCCTTTATGATTCCGCTGGGGTTGAACGCGGAAGGGTATGGACAGGTACAGGAGGCCTTTGGGAGATGTATACCACCGTCACCGGGAATTGTACCTTGAAGGTGTATCTTGGTAGCACGCTCAAAGGCTCCAAGTCTGTTACCTTGCCTCTCTATGATGTTGAGATTCGGATAGTCATAACACCATGAGGTGGGCCTGAATGCAGCACGGGGTTGTATGCAGGATTCAGGGTATCAAGCTACGGAATAAGTCCTTTCCCTTCCGTGACGGAGTGGACAAGCAAGATTAAATCCGTAGCGGCCAGATGGTCTGCTACCCCTGCGGCAATTTGGAATGTTGGCGTCATCTGGGATGATGTTCCTAATCCCTGCGCCTTGGAGTTTGCGAACCCAACACCAGAACGTATTTACTCCAACATAGTATTCAACACTGATATAGGTATCAACCATGATGCCTATCTATCAGCCTTTGATACAGCAGGAATCAAGGTACTCCTCTCTTTTGAGCCGGGAGATGCTGACCCTAAGACAATCATTGATTTGATACTTCTCAAGTTCCAGGCCCATTCCTGTGTCATAGGGATACTGATGGATACGGAATGGTATAAATCTCGGACTTCACGAGATGGTGCTCGCGTAACTGATGCTTTGGCGCAAGACTGGGAGAGCAGAGTAAAGTCCTATAACCCAAATTATCGTCTTGCATTGAAGCATTGGGATAAGTCGCACCTACCACCTTCTTACCGCAGTAATATCATCTTCGCTTATGATGGGCAGCAGTTCAGCGGCTTATCAGCTATGGTAAGTGATTTCAGCAGCAATTTTGCCTCTGCTTTCCCAAGTAATGATATTTGGGTGCAGATATGCTATCCGGACGATAAATCTTGGTGGTCTAAATTGACTGATCCGGTAACAGATATAGGAAATGCTTTGCGGGTGCAATGTCCACAAACTAACGGTGTTTTCTGGGTAGATTTTAGCTTTAAGGACTATCGCTAGGAGTCCTCTATATGCCTGTAGATGTAGGGCCTATTGTTCAAAAACGCTTTGGCAAAGAATACCATCACCTGTCGGAGTTTGTCACTCCAACTAATCAAATGGTGGTTGATCTCTTCCATGAGATTGCAGGAGGACTTACAGAGGAGGATGCGATCATCAAGTGCTGGGACTGGGTGTGTCGCAATATCCGCTATCCGATTAACTGCTGGGGCTATCCAACCGACTATCATGCGATGTCTGCCTTCGCCATCGGATGGGGCTTCTATAAGTTGCGTGGCGTCAATTCGAGAGACTTCTTTAGCTTCCCGGCTGAGACTTTAGGCTGGGTTGATTCTAGTGGCCGCAGGTGGGGCGACTGCGAGGATAAGTCTTTTCTTTTGGCCTCTCTGCTCCGGAATATTCTTCCTCCAGAACGAGTACATGTTGTCTTCGGTGATTATGTGGCAGATGATAAGCAATATGGCCACGCTTGGGTACAGGTGAAGAATGGCGGTGAGGAATATATTTTAGAGACTACTTGGAGCTTCATACCTTTTACGACACCATGGGTGTGCAATGCCGGAGAATACACGGAGTATGTGCCAGTTATCATGTTCAACGATATTCCAAGCGAGTACGTCAAACTGTCGCAAACTTGATGTACAGTGATTTTCCTAGTACAAATAGGTACGGCTTGACAACATACTGAATTTAGCATAACGTAAAATAAGTAAAGTAAAGCGGGTAGTGAGTGGAACTCGAAGAGAGTTCGCCTACCCGCTTTCTCTTTTTCGGGCCACTCACTATTCCGCAAGAGTATCAAAGGAGGTCATCGTATGGCAGCAATTACTGTAGGCAAGATGGATATGACTAATATCGCGGCGATAGACATTTCTGCTCTTGCTGGTGGGATGGCTCAAAGCTATCTCGTCAGGAAGAAACCCGATTGGGGCATGGTTGTAGGAGTGGCTTTGATCGGGGTCGGAGGGTACTTGGCGGCAACCCAAAGCGGCATTCTAGGTGCTCTGGGGCTTGGTGTAGGAGCTGCGGGCGCTTCCAGCTTTGGACTCGCAGCGGTCGAAAAGATATTCCCTGGCGAAGGTACCGCAAGACTCGCCCCTCCTGCGGCTTCCAGGCCCTTGGCACTACAGGCCGGCAGAAGAGTTAACACTGGCGTTCCTAGCTATGCCACCGCTAGCGTCGGCTGGCAACCAGAGCCTATTCGATGAGGCAATACCTGTTAGGCATTCGTGAAATGAGAAAGGAGTGAAAATATGCGAGTAAGGAAACTGGTTCCCATAGATAATCTTACTCCTCAACAGATTGATAGTGTTCGGATGAGGGCGAGTGATGAGCTATTGGCTCAGGCCCAGAGAAAAGGCTTCTCCCCGACGGACATGATTGTACGTGACCTGTTACCATATACAGATTTGGCGGTCACAGGAGCTACCACTGGCGCTGTCGATATATGGAACACACCAGCGTTGACTGCTGTTACCTCCACCGTTTGGGTCAATCGACAAATTCTCGATAATCAGTTTGTGGCGATCTATGGTGTAGCGATTGAGGACCCTAACCCATCCATTAAGACAGTGACACTGATGGTTGGTACTGCATCGACCCATGCTATCTGGAACCTTCAGGAGATTCTGGCATGTATGACTACTGTCGGCATCTCCGAAGAGTTCATGATCTGGAGAGCACAAGATGTGGTCCGCGTCACCGCATTGCCACAGTTCACTAAGGCTGGTGGGGACTTTATACAGCTCATGGGCATAATATGTGAGCCTCGGTCTCAGGTTCTTACTAGGTAATCCTAACTAGCAGGGGGGTAATAATCTGCGGCCCCCCTGCTCCTGCGATTTACGGTTAAAAGGGAGGACACCAATGAGTAAAGCGATGATTCGATCCTTATATAACGCCAAGATCAACAGCGGTAATATCCGTTACCAGACATATCCAGCAGCAGCGGCAGGAGTGGCAATGGTTTCGGACAACTCGGCGGCAGCTTGGGCTTGGGCTGCTTATGTCCAGATTGTCGCAGCTAGCACAATCAGCGACCCTTGTTGGCTTGTTGGCTATCTCTTCCATACATGTGCTGTTGAGACACACTATGGAGATTTGGCAATTGCTAGTGGCGCTGCTGGTTCTGAGACAGACCTTATTATCACACCCTATAGGCTGCTCTTGGCAGGGGCCACCGCTAATCTTGCGGGTATGCCAGGTGAGTTACCGACCTATTTCCCCTATCCTGTGAAGGTTTCGGGTGCACCTCGTCTTGCTGGCAGAATTCGCAAGAGCACGGCTGCCAGTTCGGCTGGTGGTACTCTCAAAGTTATCACTGCAACAGTAGTTGGCTCGTAAGCTGATCTCGTAAATCTAGTCAAAGGAGAGACACAGAAGATGACTAGTTCAATAATTGAATCACTTACAGCCCTATATATACTTCATCAAGACTATGATGCGGCCTCAAGAAGCCTTGAGGCCGCATTGGGTGTTCCCCTCTGTATTCCCCATTGTGGAAAATGCTGTGTGCCGCCTATTGCCTGTCATTTTGAGGCGATAAATGCCATATCAACAGCAATAGGCGAGGGGAAATATCGAGAGATGATCTCTTTATGCGAAGGATGGCTCCTAGAGAGGCATAAAGAGGCACCGACATATAAAGGCCATACAGAAGTAGATATGATTGACGATGAGCTGACGGCTCTTATGAATACTCCATGTCCGTTCCTACAGGAAGACAAGACTTGTTTCATCTATTCAGCTCGCCCGGTAATGTGTCGCGCCCTAGGCCTGACCATACTGCCAGGAGGGAAAGCCGGTTTCTGCCCTCGTCCTCTTGGCTCAGGTGAATATCTCAATGTGAGAGCGACTCTTGATCCCTCCACGCTCAAGATGAAGATGAAACATACATGGGAGGGATTGCCCGACAAGAAGCTAGCTTTATCTGGGCTTTTCCCAACACTGATCTTCCACGAGGCACGACCCGACATTTTCAAGCAATATATTGACGATAACAAGATCGCTACAGCAAAACTCGTCGGTCTTGCATTCGATTTCATGACAGCAGAAGCTAGGTTAAAGTCTTAGCTAAAAGGAGGCCCTATGGCAGCAGATTTCTATTTCGCTAAACCTGGTCCTATCACACCTATAGGACTACCGGGTCACAGGATTGCACTTTATGTAAATGACGGCTGGCTGCTCTATCAGATCAGATTCGTGGATAAGCTATCACCATCACATCCTATAGTCTTTGATCTGGGAGCTGTAACCGCAGGGGCAGTAAGTGTCGTTACTGCCCTCACTAACTTGGAGCTGTATGAGGAGATTCCAGAGCTTGTCCAATTACGTTCTTACGTATTGGACGATGTTGAGATGCAGATTTCACGAGGAGTGGCTGATATTCTGCTCAAAACAAAGTTGATAACAACCCGGATCAGCAGAGCCACAAGGCAGATAGACCCATGTGGGCATATTACAGAGATCATGGTTCTCAAAGGCGATGAGCCTAATGTTCAAGCTATCAACCTTACCAACTATGACCTATCCCAGGCAAGGATCGCCTTCTATGGCTTCAAGTATCGTCTTCAGAGCCTGAATCAGGGCAAGGTAGTCTCTACAATGGAACAGCTTGAACGTATGGGGCCATTGACCATCGTATCTCTCGGAGGTGACTAATGGAAGAACGTCCTACTATCATCAAATGTAGTAATCTGATCAATAATACGGCAGCTCTCACTCCTGTGACCTTATATCAGCTCAGTACGGGTCGTACAGCAAAAATCAAGAAGATCATGTGGTATAATGGCCAGCCAACTAATGTCATACTAGAGATTGGCACTGGCATTGCAGCTTTTACTCGTAGCCTTCCTCGTATTCTGTGTATTTCCGGCATTCACGATTCTCTTGAAAGTGATGAACTACCAGAGGTGGAATTTCCCGCCGATATTACCATGCAGGTAAGTGCCGCTGGGGCAGGTGACTTGGGGGTGGAGGTACTGGTGGAGGTCGAAGAAGTGCTCGGCTAACAGGAGGCACCATGTCACAAATACTCAAGGTCTCTAAGGGTACCGGTATCAGAATCATTACCGAAGGCAAGGATATTGTCGTTCAAGAGGTCTCTCAAGGCGAGTTCACACCCATTAGCACTGGTGGCTAGTGAGGTGAGTTAAAGGAGATGATATGTTTCTCCCTCTAGCACAAAATGTAATCGCGTTCTGCGACGCTGCTAATATTAACGCTCAGCATAGTAAGACCTATTTCCAGATGCTTAGCGTACCAGCCGGTGTTCGTTATAACTTCTCGGTGGCACCGGCACCTCCCTTTTATGCGTTGATTATGCACCGTTCGAGTTTCGGCAACATAATGCCTGACATCTGGCAATTCTGGAGTGGACATAAAGGTATGGTATATCATACCGGAATTATCACTCCGGATATGATCGAGTCGGGCTCGCTTCAGTGGGATGTAATCACGTCACAAAACCCTTTGATTTTTGGGCTACAGAATAATGACCCCGGAGGCCACAGCCGAGACTTTGAATCGTACATGTGGCATATCAATGTCTTAACTGCCAACGACTTGTACCTGATCAAACAGGCGATAATTCGGATGATGATAGGTGAACCACTTGACGAGTTTTTGCAAGAGGTGAGAGAGCCACGCGCTATCAAAGTCCCGATTGGAACGCGTGAGTATCCCACCACCGTCACCATCAGCAGATAAGTTAAGAAAGGAGGATGGGCGTTTCCTCTGCCAGCTAAACCAGGCAGTCTCCACGCCCGCTTTTCTATGAATAATAATGAGCCACCAAAAGTAGTGGAGGTCCCAGCACTTATAGAGCAGGTCTTAAACTGGAGCGACCTGGAAAACTCTGACTATGAGGCTATGCAGGTAAGAGCTAGGGCGGCAAGACTATCCGAGGACTACCTTAATCTGGTCAATACTCTGAATGCCTGTAAGAAGGATGGCCTCACCAAGATAGAGGATGTCATTATTGAAGGCAAACTGATCGCTCGTGGCCTGGTAAAGGTGGTACATAGAAATGAGGAGCATTTGACTGAGGATGGATATGACAAACTTCTCAAGATAGAGGACGCCCTCGATCAAGAGAATATCCTTGATCACCTGTCTAAGGTATATTTGCATGGTTGCGGATGTAACCCAAAATTAAAGGAGGTAGACCATGCCGGGGATAACTCCAGTTAAACTTGCAGATATACTGTCTGAATATAGTGAACAGAATATTGATTCAGGAACGGCCACATCAGGCTCAAATACTACTCTCACAGATACCAGTAAGAATTGGCCTGTAAATTACTTTGCCAATAGCGTTTGCCATGTTGTCATTTCTGGGATTGAGTATGTGAGAGTAATATCTGGGAATACAGCAGACACGCTTACGATAGCAGCTTTGCCTGCTGGTGTAGCAGTATCAGATGGCAACAGGTATCAGATCACCCTCAGCGCACTAGCAAGTGGAGGTGGAGGCGGTATCTCTGCGCCTACTGCCAAGGCTTACACCTTCAATACCGCATTACCGACAGCCGAAGCCAACTGGCTTGCCGCTGATCTCACCCCCAGCAATTCGCCTACCTATTTCCGCATTTATGTCTGTCTTGATACCGCTGGGATATTGAGAGTGGCACGTACTCGCGCTGGGACAACGGTTGTTGAGAATTTGAACATGTCGAATAATCTCGTAGCCTCTAGTGCTTATGTCTTCACTATATCGGTAAGAGATGGTGATAGCATCAACTTCAGGTACAGTGTCACCGGCGGCAATATCCTGAGCTTTATAGTCGATGAAATTCAGATCGCTGCCTAGAGATAGGAGGTAGTCATGAACGATGTTCTAGAGAGAATCAAGCGCTCTAAATTGTGGGTCACGATTGGAGGTGGTGGCTCAGGTATAGCAATGATGCAAGAAGGGCTTACAGATGCAGCAGCTCCTGATGCCGTGCGTATTGCCACCATCATCGCAGGTGCCATCATCACCATCGGTTCGGTAGTGGCCTATGTCATGAAGCAGGGTTCTATTGATGAGCTCAAGGCGATAGGTAAGGAGACCGGCAAGGACGTAGTAGAGACGATACTCAAGCCTCCTGCAAGCAATTAGGAGTAGGGAAGATGTTAGGAGTAGCTTTACCGCAGGGGCCTTTTGGCCCACCTAGGACTGCGACTATCACCGTCGCTGCATATAACGCCAGCAACAGAGGCGTCTATGACCTGCAATGTGATGGCATCGCCGACGATGTGGAGATCAACGCAGCGATTGCAGCATTGCCCTCTAGCGGGGGTAGTATTGTTCTGAGTGAAGGGGAATTCTCCATCACCTCCCCCATCTCAATCACAAGGCACCTGTCCATAAAAGGCATGGGCCGAGGTGATACTTGGTTGAAGTTAGCTAGTGGGGCAAATTGTAATGTCATCCACCTTTCTGGAGGGCCATTCTATAATGTGCAAATATATGACCTTGGCATAGACGGAAACAAGACTAACAACACGTCTGGAGTTGGTATTTCCTCTGTTGGTCTGGCGCATAACGTGACTCTACGTAACTTATATATTCAGTACATGGGGGATGACGGCATCAAGATTTACAATTCTACCCCAGGTATCCAGACTAATTGGGTCATTGACAACGTGCGGATAAACTCCTGTGATGGAGAGTCGCTCTGGGCGTTCTATGTATACGGGCTGTATGTTACCAATAGCTCCTTCTCTGCGCCAGGAAATCACAACGTTAGGTTGGAGAATTGTGGTGAAGTCTGGTTGGGCAATAGCGCGTTTGATCAATGCGGTGGTTACAATGTGTCTTGCAGCACTATTACCAACAGCCATTTTCATCACTTGTACCTGGCCGACGGCACCGGCACATATGCCTACGGGTTCCTCCTTTCTGGAACATGCACTGACATTAGGATAGACCATTGCACCGCCCAAGATATGGCTAATTCCTCTGATGGCTTCTGTTTCACAGGCACGTTGACCGATGTCATGGTAGACCATAATGTGGCTCGCAGTAACAGTCGTGCTGGATTCCGTATAAATGTAGATTCCTCTAGTAATAGAGTAATCTTTACTGATAACATATCAGAAGGTAACGGTAGTGACCAATGGGTACTGACTAATCTAAGTGGTTGTACTTTCAGAGGTAATGTAGGCTACATTGCTCCAGGTGAAGTCCGCACCTACTCTGGCTCTCTCACCGCTGGTGCAGCCAACAGCTTTGCCTTCAACTGGCAGAATCCCAATTCCAGTAAGATTATAGTTACAAGACTAGTGATCTACATCAGCACCGCAGGTGGGACGGCAGGCTCGGTCCTGGACGTGGGTGTAGCCTCCAGCTCCGGTGTGCACTCTGACAACTTAATAGACGGGCTCGATCTGAACACTACAGGTGTTTTCGACAACATCACCGAGGGCGGAGCCAATGGAATGACCCGGCAGTTAGTAGACGAGAATGGTGGCACAAATGACTGGATAACAGGGCAGATACTTGTAGCTAATGCCAACTCTCTGGTTGGCAGATACACTATCGAATACATGGCTCTTTAGAATCAGGGGGACCGAATATGCCTGACGAGTGGCGGCAGATAGCCCCAAGGAGACTTACAGAGGCACAACGACAGGTCAAGGCACAGCTTGATACGGACTATGAGCAAGCTGTTATCAGAGTATATGCAGAAGCTAAAGCGCAAGGTGATCTGGCCTCAGCCAAGACGGCTAAGGATCAGTTGTACTACCTCTACCTGCTACGCGCTAGG
>Ga0078972_1006797_pt1 | contig 26489 bp, 24 predicted proteins | sample YelNatPaOPGAMG01_FD_67568 | JGI IMG/M metagenome (GOLD analysis project Ga0078972, IMG submission 67568) | Hot spring thermophilic microbial communities from Obsidian Pool, Yellowstone National Park, USA - OP-RAMG-01 (SPADES assembly) (version 2) | ecosystem: Environmental > Aquatic > Thermal...
TGTACGTTTATATTGCAATTATGAAAAATTAATATATAATAACCATTAATTATTATTAAAGGAGGTATTTATATCATATGAAGAGATTATTAAGAATCTTTTTAACACTGACGCTAATTATTATATTCCCTTTAAACTGTTTCGCCGGACTGTCAATAACAATTATGTCGTCTGCTCAGTAATGAATAAAGGCGAGCCCGACACTCAGTATATTTCCGCGACAATAACCACGGACGACAGGAACAATATAATAGCAAAGTGGAAATAGTATAATAATAAATGAAAGAGTATTGTAAAATGAAAAGGATCGCGTTTATATCTATTTGCTTTTTGTTGACGTTATTTGCGGCTTCATGCGAAGCGGCCGTATACCCGTCCGGTTCCGGGCCGTCCGACGATTCCGGCGTCCCGTCCGGTATCGAGATAGTGCATGTGCAGTCCGACAGTATTGAATTCGACAGCCTTAAAAAGGTGGAAGACGATTCCACCATAATCGTCGAAGCCGTCGCAAAGAAAAACCTCGGGCAGAAAGTGAATACTTCATATGACTATGACTTGAAAATGGATTTGCCTGACTACGGCTATACGAAATGGGAGTTAGAAGTGACCAAGGCATACAAGGGCGGCGTTAAGGCCGCAGACAAGCTGGTTTTGATTCAAGAGTATTACATTTGGACGAACACGGACGGCAAAAAACAGTTGATAAGCATCACTTCGCTAAAACCGGCGGTAAAAAATAATAAATATCTTTTGTTTTTGAGATATGACGATAATTTTAAGGCTTACTATCCAGTCTGCGATTACGAAGGGATGTTTTCGATACCAACAGAAGATTTAAAAAGTAAAGCTAAAGCCGGAACGATGAAGCAATCGGACGATCCGGACGTTTATGACGGCGAGCATCTGCAGTATCTTATCCCGATATACGGCGAAGTCGTCCAAAAATATTTTTCATGAGGCTTCCGCCCGCTGCGGGAAAAAAGGAATCGAAATGGGCGGTCCCTTTTGACCGCTTTCTTTCGTAAACCGTCTCCGGCGCGATTCGCAGCGGATTTCCAATGCGCTTGCCCCGGCGCATCTGCCGCGCGCATTATTTTTATTGTTTATTGCCGGATTCTTTATTATAATAAATTACAAAATAAACCGGAGGCGGAAACGTGGAATTCGGAAGCAGGGACGTGGCGCGGGCGGCGGTCAGGCTCGCGCTTTCGACGTCGAGGGAGGACGAGAAGGCGCTGAAGGAAAAGTACGCTCCGAAAGGGATACTTTCGGCGGCAGTGGACTTCGGCGGCGAGTTTACGAACTCCGTCATAAAGATCGTCGAATGCTGCGTCGTCGCGGCGAAACGGGAAAACATCATAGACGAGTCGCACCATGAAGAAGGCGCGGTCGCGGGCGCGGCGAGGGAAGCGATCTCCCAGATAACATTAAAGGCGATAGGGTTCAACGTCGGCGGAAAGATAGGCATCGCGAGGTCGGGAGAGCACGTCGCGGTATGCCTGTTCATGGGCATCGGGCTTCTTAATCTGAACGAAGTCGCGATAGGCTTGGGGCACAGGGCGATATGAGAAAAATAAACATTGCGATAGACGGGCCTTCGGGCGCGGGAAAAAGCACTCTCGCGAAAGCCGTCGCGAAAGCGTTGGGGATCTGTTATCTCGATACCGGCGCGATGTACCGGGCGGCGGGTTACGCAGCGCTTCAGGCCGGGATCGACATAGGCGACAAAGAGCAGGTCGACGCGTTCATCGAACGGCTCGAACTCGCGGCAGTATACGAAAACGGGGAACAGAAGGTGCTCGTCGGCGGGAAGGACGTTACGCCGTTTATCCGGACGCCGGAGATCTCCAAAGCCGCCTCTGATATCTCCGCGTATCCGAGCGTAAGGAACAGGCTCGCCGCCATGCAGCGCGAAACGGCGCAAAAGTATTCCCTCGTGCTCGACGGCAGGGACATAGGGACATACGTTCTTCCCGGAGCGGATTATAAGTTTTTTATCGTCGCGGACGTAAAGGAGCGCGCGAAAAGAAGGTTCCTCGAGCTCCAAAAAGCGGGGATCGAAAGGCCTTACGAGGAAGTGCTCGAAGAGATGACAGCGCGGGACAGGAACGACTCGACGAGGAGCCTCGCGCCCCTGAAAAAAGCGGACGACGCGGTCGAGATAGATACGACCTGCCTTAACGAAAAAGAAGCGCTCGAAGCGGTACTGGCGCTCATCGGCTCGGGACTCCAAAAAAGAGGCATCCCCTTTTCGGGCGGCGGCGCGGGGGAGGATTGACTTTTGTATAAGTTTTTATGGTTCATAGGCGTCCCGCTCATATACCTTCTTTTTTTGCCGAAAGTAACAGGAAAAAAGAACACAAGGATAAAAGGCAAAGCGATCGTCATCTCAAACCATACGAGCATGTGGGACCCGCTCCTCATCTCGGTCATGTTTTCTCGGCAGATATATTACATGGGAAAGATCGAGCTGTTTAAAAACGTGTTCGCCCGGCTGTTCTTCAGGCTCGTAAAAACCTTTCCGGTCAGGAGGGGAGAGGGAGACCTTCCGGCGATACGCCACGCGTTTCGGCTGCTGCGCGAAGGGAAACTGTTCGGGATATTCCCGGAAGGAAGGCGCGTCAAGACCGGCGAGATCGAAAGGTTCGAGCCGGGAACGGCGCTGATCGCGCTCAAAACGGGCGCTCCCGTCATCCCAATATACATCGGCGGAAAGTACAAATTTTTCAGGCGCATGAAAATGGCGATCGGGGAACCTTTTCTTCTTTCCGATTACGTAGGCTCGAAGACCGACGCGGCTTCCGTCGAGGCGGCGACGAGGCTGCTCGAGGAAAAAATAAAAGCCCTGAGGGATTCGGTCACCGGATGAACGTCATACTGGCGAAAAATTCAGGGTTTTGCTTCGGAGTCAAAAGAGCCGTCCAGGCCGTCGAGGAAAACGCGGGCAAAAGGATAGTCACGTTGGGTCAGCTTATCCATAACGACAGCGTTATGCGTTCCCTCGAATCGAGGGGGGTAAGGTGCGTATCGTCGATAGACGAGGTGGAGCCCGGAGAGACGGTGATAATAAGGTCGCACGGCGCGCCGCCCGACGTGTACGAGCGTCTCGCGGCGGGCGGGTTCGATTATATCGACTTGACCTGCCCGCATGTAAAAAGGATACACGACAGGGTGCGCGAAGCGCGAAGAGAAGGGATTCCCGTGATAATAGTGGGCGAAAAAGGGCATCCTGAGGTCGACGGGATCATCGGCTGGGCGCAGGAGGGAGCGATCTGCGTCAACTCCGAGGAAGAGGCGGCGCTTCTGCCCCGGCTCGAAAAAGCGGTCGCGGTAGCGCAGACTACGTTAACCGAGGAAAAATGGGCGGGCGTCATAAAAACGCTCGAAGGAAGGGTAAACGAGCTTATACCTTTCTGCAGCATATGCTCCGCGACGAAGGAGCGGCAGGATGAAGCGAAAGAGATCGCGCAGCGCGCGGACGCGGTCGTCGTAGTGGGCGGAAAACATAGTTCCAACACCCAAAAATTATACGAATTATGCAAAAAATACTGCGGTAAAGTCTATTATATAGAGCATTATAAGGAACTATCACTTGAAATAATGCGAACCAGTGATATAATAGGCATTGTCGCCGGTGCATCAACGCCGGATACGATAATCAGGGAGGTTTTTGACTGCATGACAGAAGAAGAGAAAGTGCTGCACGCCGGGGGCGACGGGCCCGCGGATACAGCCGCCGACATGGCAGAGGAAGCCGCAGCCGCGGACTCTGCCGCCGAAGTTGCCGCAACTTCGGAAGAGCAACAGCGTGAAAACGCGACAAGCGAGGATATAGGACAGGAAGAAACCGAACCTGAACAGGAAAATTACGAAACCAAGGATACGGACGATATAAATCCCGAGGATACAGGGGAAACCGTTACCGGGGAAGAACAATCCGAGCCGGAAACGCTAAAAACGCAACATAGCAACGAGGATCCGAAACCGCCGACCGAGGCGGACGTGTTCCTCGAAGGGCTCGAAAAAGTCGTCAACCTTAAAAAAGGGCAGATAATCAAAGGAACGATAGTCCAGATAACGGACGACGACGTCTGCGTAAACATCGGATACAAGTCGGACGGCATCATCCAGAAAAACGAGCTGTCGCTCGCGGACGTCAACCCGAGGGATCTGTTCAAAGTCGGAGACGAGATAGAAGCGGAGGTCATCAACCTCAACGACGGCGACGGGAACGTGCTCCTTTCGAGGAGGCGCATCGAGAAAAAGCTCAACTGGAAGCGCATGAAGGAAAACGTGGGCTCCGAGAACATATACAAGTGCGTCGTGCGCAAGGCGGTAAAAGGCGGGGTGACGACTAAGATCGAAGGATACAGCGCGTTCATCCCCGCGTCGCATATCGCGCTCAAATATGTCGAGGATTTAAAGCAGTTCGAGGGAAAAGAGATCGAGGTAACGCTCATCGACGCCGACAAGAAACAGGAGAGGCTCGTCGCGTCCCATAAAAACGTGCTGCTTATCGAAAAGCGCGAAAAGGAGGAGAAGCTCTGGAACAGCTTCTCGAAGGGCGACATAGTGAAGGGCACCGTCAAGAGGCTCGCCGATTTCGGGGCTTTCGTAGATATAGGAGGAATAGACGGGCTTCTGCACGTTTCGGACATCTGCTGGCACAGGATAAAGCACCCGTCCGAGGTCGTGTCCGAAGGACAGGAGCTCGAGCTTATCGTATTGAACGTGGATCCCTCGAAAAAGAAGATAGCGCTCGGCTACAAGCAGATCCAGCCGAAACCCTGGGACAACATATCCGAAAGGTACCGCGCGGGAGACAAAGTGACCGGCAAGGTCGTCCGAATCGTCCCGTTCGGGGCGTTCGTACAGCTCGAGCCGAACATAGACGGCCTCATCCATATCTCTCAGGTCTCGAAGCGCAGGCTCGATCGCGTCGAAGACGAACTCAAGGTAGGCGATACGGTCGAGGCGATGGTCCTTGAGGTGATACCGGAGAAAAAAAAGATAAGTTTGTCGAGAAAAGCGTTGATTCCCGAAGAACCTCGTCCGGAAAAGAAGGAAAAACCGCATGAGGAGGAGAATTATAAATATGAGATACCTCCGGTACAGGAATCGAAGGTTTCTCTTGCGGATTTTTTTCCGAAAAAGGATGAATAACTCTCTTAAAAACGTTAATAATTATTAATGACCTCACAAAATATATTAAGACCCCCTTTACATTGGTCGTGATGCAAATCGCGACTCTTTTTTTATTATCATGCCGCGTATCGAAGGATATGACCGTTTGCGTCCGATAACCGAAAGCCGCGCGTCCGCGCTGTCCGAACTTGCATAAAGCCGCTTTTTAAACTATACTTAAACCGTCAAAAGGAGTCCCGATGAAAAAAACGCTTATGGCTGTGGACGGAAACAGCCTGCTTCACAGGGCGTTTCACGCCCTTCCGATACTTACAAATTCGGCCGGAGATTACACGAACGCTGTCTACGGGTTTTTCTCGATGCTCATGAACGCGCTTTCGAAGTCAAAACCCGATTATCTCGTCGTCGCGTTCGACAAAAAAGGCAAGACGTTCCGGCACGAAATGTATGAGCAGTATAAGGGGACCCGGAAGGAAACGCCGCCGGAGCTAATACCCCAGTTCGCGCTGTTGAAGGAGGCGCTTCGCGATATCGGGATCGCGATCCTCGAATACGAGGGGTACGAGGCGGACGATATCTTGGGCGCGATGGCCAAAGCCGCGCATGAAGGCGGCGTCGAGGCCGTCCTCCTGACCGGCGACAGGGACACGTTCCAGCTCGTTTCGGGCGACTGCCGCGTGATGCTTACCCGAAAGGGCGTAAGCGAGATCGAAACATACGACCTTACTAAGCTCAAGGACGAGTACGGGCTTGCGCCGGATCAGATACCGGATCTGAAGGGCTTCATGGGAGACAGCTCCGACAACATACCCGGAGTGCCCGGAGTCGGGGAAAAGACCGCGCTTAAGCTTGTCCAGGAATACAAAAGCATGGACGGCGTTTACGAGCATATCGACGAAATAAAGGGAAAGCTCGCAGAAAAGCTGCGCGAAAACCGCGAGAGCGCATATTTAAGCCGGGCGCTCGCGGTAATAGACACGCAAGTCCCTGTCGGCGCCGACCTCGAACCGTACAGGTTTCAGGGGATAAACGCAGCGAACGCTTCGGAAGCGTTCAGGAGGCTCGAATTTTCGTCGCTTTTAAAAAGGCTCGGCGAACCGCGGGATTCCCGCCCGGTCGCGCCCGAAATCGAACGGATCGCGATAAGCTCCGTTAAAGAATTAGAAAACGTCCTGTCGCAGGCAGGCGGGTACGGGGCGGTCGTTTTCGAAGACGGGATAACTTTGGCTTTCTCGGAAACGACGGAATACCTGCTCAAAACGAAGCATACGCTTCTCGATACCGAATTCGCGTACGAGGAGGCGCTGAAAGCTCTAAAAGGCTGGCTCGAGGACGAAAGCAGGCCAAAAATACTGCACGACGCGAAAACGGCGGTCACGGAGCTAAAGAAAACGGGGATCGCGCTTCGCGGGATACTTTTCGACACGAAGCTCGCGCAGTACGCCCTTGATCCCGGCTCGGGATCCGCGATAGCGGATTTGAGGGAAACGTACGGCGGAGGAGGCGCCGCCGCCGCCGTCTACCGCGCGTACGGGCTTCAGAAGGAAAAGCTTGAAAGCGACGGGCTCGCGTTCGTTTACAATAATATCGAGATGCCGCTTATGGACGTGCTTATCGGCATGGAGGAAACGGGGTTCCGCTTGGATCTGCGCGAGCTCGACAGATACTCCGAAAGGCTTTCCGCGCAGATCTCCTCCCTTACGGCCGAAATATACGAACTTTGCGGATGCGGCGGTTTCAATATCAACTCGACGAAGCAGCTCGGGCAGGTGCTTTTCGAGAAGCTCGCGCTCCCGTCGCAAAAGAAAAAAAAGACGGGTTACTCGACGGACATAGAAGTCCTCGAAAAGCTGGCGGGAAAGCATCCCGTTATCGACAAGCTGATGGAATACCGCAGGCTTACGAAGCTAAAAAGCACATACCTCGACGGGCTGAAAAGCATAGCGGACAAGAACGGATTCGTGCACACCACGTTCATGCAGATATCGACGGTAACGGGAAGGATTTCGAGCAAGGAGCCGAATCTTCAGAACATACCCGTGCGCACTCAGGAGGGAAGGGAGATAAGGAGGCTTTTCCTTCCATCGGCGGAGGGACGCAAGCTCGTCGCGGCCGATTATTCGCAGATCGAGCTTCGCATACTCGCGGCTATATCCGGCGACGCGGTTATGAAGAGCGCGTTCCTGTCCGGAGCCGACATACACGCGCGGACCGCGTCGGAAGTATTCGGCGTGCCGCCGGAAAAAGTCACGGACGAGATGAGGAGGAACGCGAAAGCGGTGAATTTCGGGATCGTTTACGGGATAAGCGACTTCGGGCTTTCGCGAAACTTAAACATCCCGGTGAAGGTCGCGGCCGAATACATAAGGAGATACCTCGAAAGATTCGCTGGAGTGCGCGAATATATGAAAGATATAAAGGAGAAGGCGAAAAAGGACGGGTATGTTACGACGCTGCTCGGACGAAGAAGGTACCTGCCGGAGCTTTCCTCAAAGAATTACGCCGTGCGCTCTTTCGGGGAGCGCGCCGCGCTGAACACGCCGATACAGGGGACGGCGGCGGACATAATCAAGCTCGCCATGATAGCGGTGGCCGAAAGGCTCAAAGGATACGACTCGAAGCTAATACTTCAGGTACACGACGAGCTTATAATAGACGCGGACGCGAACGAGGCGCGGGAAGTCGCGGCGCTGCTCAAAGACTGCATGGAAAACGCGTACAGGCTTGACGTCCCACTCGTCGCGCACGTGAGCGTAGGCGACAACTGGCTGGACGCGAAGTAGCATGAAAAAGAGGATTCTGATAGGGATAACGGGGGGGATAGGCTCCGGAAAGTCCGAAGCCGCGCGATACTTAAAGACCCTCGGCGAAAACGTGATCAGCGCGGACGACGTTTCGAGAGAACTCGTGCGCCCCGGCGCCGCCGGAAACGAGGCGGTAAGGAGCGTATTCGGAGACGGATACTTCTTCGAGAACGGAGAGCTTGACAGGAAAAAACTCGCGCAGTGCGTTTTCTCGGACGACCGGAAACGAAAGACGCTAAACGCATTATTGCATCCCATGATAACCGCGGAAATCTTCAGGAAAGCCTCCGAAATGGAGGGCAGGGTCTTTATCGAAGCGGCGGTGCTCGCCGAAGCGGGGATGGCCGATAAGGTGGATTACGTTTGGCTTATAACGGCGGATACCGGCGAAAGGATACGAAGGATAACCGGGCGCGACGGGATAAGCCGCGAAATGGCGGAGCGCATAATAGGCTGCCAGTTGAGCGACGAGAGCCTTTCCGTTTACGCGGACGAGATAATAGAAAACGATTCGGGGCCGCAGGCGCTGCGCGCAAAGATAGACGCGCTGCTTAAGAAAAAGGAGTATGAGGTCGGCAAATGAAAAAAAAGCGCAAAAACGGCGATAAAAATCTTAAACTCTGGACTATAATCTGTCTTGTGCTCGTTTGCGCGGCGGCGATCGCGCTTCGCGGCTACATCGTTTATAAGATCTATCCGCTCGAATACAGGGAAGAGATAAAGGCGGCGAGCGAGGAATATTCGCTCGACAAATATTTCGTCTGCGCCGTTATATGCGCGGAGAGCCGTTTCGACGCCGGCGCGGTATCGCGAAGCGGCGCCGTCGGTCTGATGCAGCTTATGCCGGACACCGCCGAGTGGGCGGCGAAGAAGATGGGGCTTAAAAATTACGACAAAAAGATGCTGTACGACCCGAAAACGAACATATCGATAGGCTGCTGGTACCTTAAATACTTAGACGGGCTTTTCGACGGCGACGGGAAAAAGATAATCGCCGCGTACAACGCGGGGCCCGCGAAGGTGCAGGAATGGATAAACGGCGGGCGGATGGACGACATACCGTATAAGGATACCGAAAAGTATCTTGAGAACGTGCGGATATACTATGAAATATACAAAGGGCTGTATTCCGATTTTTAAATGTATCTCGCTGATCCTTTTCTGCGCGGCGATTGCGCTTGCCGGTTCCTGTTCGGCTGTAAGCGTCGCCGGTTACGAACAGCAGATAGCCATGTACACGCTTCCGCCGGTAAGCGAAGTCCCCGCGCCCGCTCCCGGAGGCGAGCTCGCTTTTCCCGTTTTGCGCAATCCGAGCACGCTCAATCCGTTAAAGATCGACAACGTCGAATGGTACAACCTGTTTTCCCTCGTTTACGAACAGCCGGTAAGGATAATGCCGGACGGCACCCCGGGGCCCGAGCTCGCGGAGACATGGGAGGTGGACGAAACCGGCAAGGAATGGACTTTCCATCTCCGGGAGGGAGTCAAATGGCAGGACGGAAGCGATTTTACGTCCGCCGACGTCGTCTATACGGCGGGGCTGATAAAAGGATATTCGGCCGGCGAATCGATGTATTCGAGGCACGGCGGCGAAATATCGGGGCTAAGCGCGGACGGCGATTATACGGTAAAAGTAAGATTGAGCCGCCCCGGGAACTTGGCCATATATTTCATGACGTTTCCCGTTCTTTGCAAATCCTACTGCGAGGGCAAGGACATAAACTCGCTCAAGCCGATAGGCACCGGCCCGTACAAAATCGAAAGTTTCGACAAAATGAACCGGATCGAGCTGAAATACAACGAGCTGTGGTGGAAAAAACCGCCCTATATACAAAGCCTCACCGCTATATGCTACGCGGACCATCCGACGGAGCTCGCGGCTTTCGACAGTTCTTTGGTCGATTTCCTAACGACTTCGTCGCTGACGGTGGATACGCATAAAAAATACGGGTACACTAAATCGATCGATTACCAGACGAATTATTATGACTGCCTCGTGCCAAACATGCGGGCGGGGCTTTTCAGCGACGCCGATATGCGCAAAGGGCTCTCGCTCGCCCTCGACAAGAGGGAGATAGTCTCGAAGGCGCTTTTGGGGCACGCCGTCGCGTGCGATTATCCCGTCGCTCCGGACTCTTTCCTTACCGGCGGGCCGTCCACGCTCTACAAGTACAACCTCACGGAAGCCGTATCGCTTTTTGAAAAAGCGGGCTGGAAAGACAGGGACGGCGACGGGATGCTCGAAAGGGTCGAGGGGACGCGGCTTTTAGACCTTAACGTCAGGCTTCTTATAAAAGAGGACAAGGAGAATACGGAAAGGAAGGACGTCGCGGAAAACATCGCCGCGCAGCTTCGCAAATGCGGCGTCGGGGTGGAGATCGTCGAAGAACCAAAAAGCGTATACGAGCAGGATTTAAAAAGCGGCAATTTCGAGATTGCCCTTTGCGAGTTTTATTTCGACCAGGATCCGGACGTTTCGTTCATGCTAAGATCCGGGGCGGATTCAAATTTCGGCGGTTTTTCGGACGAAGGCTTCGACGCGATTTTAGACGAGGCAAGCTCCGCCACAGGCGCCGAAGAAATGAAGGCGGCTTATCTGAAATTGCAGGACGCGTTTTCGGACGCGGTGCCGCAGATAAGCCTTTATTTCAGGACGAACACGCTCCTTTACGACGCATCGATCAACGTCGTCGGGAACTTTCGGGAAATGAACGTTTTCAGCACGATACCGCAATGGTACCTTTATACTACGGATACGGGTGGAACGGATGATAACGAGCGTTAATAACGGGTTCGTAAAACACGCGCGCAGCCTCAAACTGAAAAAATACCGCGCCGAAACCGGGGAATTCCTCGTCGAGGGCGAAAAATGCGTAAGAGAGCTTATAGCCCATATGCCGCAAAAAGCGCTGAGCCTGATAATATGCGAAGATAAAAACCCGGACATACCGGAAATACCCGACGGTTTAAGCGTTCCGGTTTACAGCGTAAGCGAAAGGGTTTTTTGCGCGATATCCGACGAAAAAAACCCGCAAGGCATAGCCGCTACGGCGCGCATGCCGCTTTATGACGATATTCATACCGGGTTCATATTAATGCTCGACGATGTGTCCGACCCTTCGAACGTAGGGACGATGATCCGCACCGCGGACGCGGCGGGATGCTCCTGCGTGGTTTTGTCGCCGGAAAGCGCCGACTGCTTTTCGCCTAAGGCGCTAAGGGCTTCGATGGGCGGCGTTTTCCATATACCCGTGATAAGAGCCGACCTCGAATACTACATAAGAAAGCTTAAAGCGGCCGGGTACGCGGCGGCTGCGGCCGACGTGCGCGGGAGAGAGGATTTCATGCTCGAAGCGGATAAAACCTGCCTGATAATCGGCAACGAGTCGAGGGGCATATCGGAAAAGATACTTTCTCTTTCGGACGTCCGGATAAAAGTCCCCATGTACGGCAAGGCGGAAAGCCTAAACGCCGCGGTCGCCGCGGGGATACTGATGTATAAAATACGCGCTTGAAATAATTTCATGCGTTTGCTATAATTCAAGCCGTATAATGCGGGAAAGCCCGAACAGTAACCGCGCCAAGGATACGGGCAAAGAGACGTTACGCCACCGGCTGAAAGCGTGCGGCCGTATGCGCGGCTAATTTTCGCGGGAACAGCAGCCCCAAGCAGGGGACGGACGGCGACCGTTACAGCGCGCAGAGGCTTTACTGTAAAGCGAATTTGGGTGGTACCGCGGACTTTCGCCCCAAGGGGCGGGGGTTTTTTTATTTATAAACGGAGGAAAAAGAATGGGCATAGACCTTGAAGACTTAAAAGAGCGCGCGGCGGCGGAGATAAAAAGCTGCGTCAGCCTTTCCTCTCTCGAGGAACTGAGAGTGCGTTATGCGGGGAAAAAGAGCGTGCTTTCCGCGGCGCTCCGGGGCATGAAGGATATTCCGGAAAGCGAGCGCCCCGCCTACGGAAAAAAGGTGAACGAGATAAGAGATTTCCTGACGGCTGCGATCGGGGAAAAGGAGCGCGAGCTAAAATCGTCCGGCAAAGAGGAGAGGCTTAAATCCGAAGCGGCCGACTTGACCCTCCCCGGTAAGAAAAAGCCCGTCGGCGCGCTTCATCCGATCACAAGGACGTATTACGAGATAAGGGACATTTTCGTGAGCATGGGTTTCGACGTCAAGGACGGCCCGGAAGTCGAGCTGGACAAATACAATTTCGAGATGCTCAACATCCCGAAAGACCACCCCGCGAGGGACATGCAGGACACGTTCTACATATCCGAAAAAGTACTCCTTCGCACGCACACGTCGCCCGTCCAGATACGAACGATGCTGCGCGAGAAGCCTCCGATAAGGATGATTTGCCCCGGAAGGGTCTACCGCAGCGACGACCCGGACGCTACGCATTCGCCCGTTTTCCATCAGATAGAGGGACTCGTCGTCGCGGAGGGGATCAGCTTCGCGCACTTGAAAAGCACGCTGGACTTGTTTTTGAAAGAGCTTTACGGGGAAGAAACGAAAACGAAATTCAGGCCCGGGCATTTCCCGTTCACGGAGCCGAGCGCGGAGGTGGACGCAACGTGCGCGAAATGCGGCGGGAAGGGCTGCGGAGTCTGCAAGGGGACCGGCATGATAGAAGTCTTAGGCTGCGGCATGGTCCATCCGCAGGTGCTGCGCGTATGCGGGATCGACCCGCAAATATACTCGGGTTTCGCGTTCGGGATGGGGCTCGACCGCGTGACTTCGATAAAATACGGGATAACCGACATAAGACTGTTCTTCGAAAACGACGTGCGTTTTCTTACGCAGTTCAGATGAGGAGGCACGAACATGATTGCGCCGTATAAATGGCTTTGCGATTACGTAGACATCGACGTAAGCCCCGCCGAGCTTGAGAAAAAGCTTATAATGACCGGAACGCAGGTCGAGGGGATAAGAGAGCCCGCGGAGGCGTTTAAAGACGTCGCCGTGGGAAAGATAATATCCATCAAAAAGCACCCGGACGCCGACAAGCTTTCGGTCTGCCAGGTCGATTTGGGCTGCGAAACGCTCCAGATCGTATGCGGGGCGTCCAACATATTCGAGGGCGCCCTCGTCCCCGCCGCCCGTATCGGGGCCAAGCTTCCCTCGGGGATAACGATAAACAAGAGCAAGCTGCGCGGAGTGTATTCGTACGGGATGCTCTGCTCCGGCGCGGAATTAGGGCTTTCATCCTCCGATTACCCCGGCGCGGACGCGGACGGGATACTGATCATAAGCGAGGATTACGCCCCCGGGACGCCTTTTTCGGAAGTCTTGGGGCTTTCGGGCGCCGTGCTCGAAATCGAGGTCGGCGCAAACAGGCCGGACTGCCTTTCGGTCATAGGCATAGCGCGCGAGTGCGCGGCGGCGCTCGGCAAGGACATCAAGCTTCCCGCCGTTTCTTTCAGGGAATGCGGGGGGGATATTTCGGACTATGTCAAGGTGAGAGTTTCGGATCCCGATTTATGCGAAAGGTACTGCGCGAGAGCGGTCACCAACGTAAAAATAGGGCCTTCGCCAAAATGGCTCCGCGACAGGCTTAACTCCGCGGGAGTCCGCGCGATAAACAACATAGTCGATATAACCAATTTCGTGATGCTCGAGACGGGACAGCCGATGCACGCCTTCGATCACGCGGACATACGCGGCGGCGAAATAATAGTGCGCAGGGCGCGCGAAAACGAGACGATAACTACGCTCGACGGAAAGGTTAGGGCGCTTACTTCCGAGATGCTCCTCATTTGCGATACTCAGGGTCCGATAGGGATAGCGGGCATAATGGGAGGCGAAAATTCGGGCATTAAGCCCGAAACGAAGACCGTCATATTCGAGTCGGCAAGGTTCAATCAGGGAAACACCCGGCGCGCGTCGAGAGCGTTGGGGCTTCAGACGGAGTCGGCGATGAGGTTCTCGAAAGGGGTCGACATAACGGGCTGCAAGGCCGCGCTTGAGCGCGCGCTTTCGCTCGTCGAAGAGCTCGGGTGCGGAGACGTCGTTTCCGGAGAGATAGATATCGTTTCCGCCGCGCTGCCGCAAAGAAAGATTTGCGTCTCCGCGCCGGATATAAACAAAAAACTCGGAGTCTCGCTTAAGCCGGAAGAGATGGCCTCGCTGCTTCGCAGGGCGTTCATAAAGACCGAAGCGAGGGGCGATACTCTCGAATGCGAGATACCGGGGTTTAGGGGCGACATATCCGTGATGGAGGATATAGCGGAGGAAGTCGCGCGGATGCACGGGTACGACAACATACCGCTGACGAGAATGACGGGAGAAATAAGAAGAGGCGTCGTCCCCGCTCAGGAGAAGAGCCTCGACAAGATAAGATCGCTCCTTACGGGGCTCGGTTACAGCGAATGCGTGACGTATTCGTTCGCGTCCGCTTCCGACCTCGACAAGTTAGGGCTGCCGCGGGACGACATGCGGCGGGATATGCTTGAGATAATGAACCCGCTGGGAGAAGAACAGAAATATATGAGGACTTCGGCGCTGCCGGAAATGCTCAAGGTAATCGCCGGGAATCTGAACAGGAAGAACGCCGGCCTCATGCTGTTCGAGACGGGCAGGGTCTATCTGCCTTCGGGTTCCGAGCTTCCCGACGAAAGGCAGTACGTATGCATAGCCCACTACGGCGACGAAGCCCTGTTTGAGCTAAAAGGCGCCGTCGAAAATCTGTTCGATTCTTTCGGGATAAGAAAAGCGAAATTCGAAGCCGGCGGGCCGGTTTATTTCCACCCGTACAGAAAAGCGGCGATAAGCGCGGGGCAAACCGTTTTGGGAGAGATCGGCGAGATCCATCCGGACGTGCGCGCGGCGTACGGGATAAGCGGGCGCTTAAGCGCCGCGGTATTGGATCTGCGCGGGCTTTTGGACTGCGCGGACGAGACCGTAAGGTTCGAGCCTCTTCCGAAATTCCCTTCGGTACAGAGGGACATCGCGCTTATCGTCGATTCCGGGGTTCCCGCGGGAAGCGTGTTGGATTGCGCGGCTGAAAACGCGGGAAGCTATCTCGAAAGCGTGAGCCTGTTCGACGTTTACAGCGGCGCTCAGCTCGGAGGCGGGAAAAAGAGCCTCGCGTTCTCGGTAGTGCTGCGCGCGAAGGACAGGACGCTTACCGACGAGGAGGCAAACGCCGCGAGGGACAGGATAGTCGAAGCCGCCGGCAGGCTTTTCGGCGCGAAATTGCGCGAATAAGGAGATATAATACAACATTTTGTATATCCGGCAGTTGTAATATTCTTTATCTTGATATATAATTGAGTCGAGGAATTATCGTGGGGGGATTGTCGGAGATGGATAAAACGCGCACCATAGTCAATATCTGCGGCAAGGAATATGTCATGGCGGGTTTTGAGAGCGAGGAATACATACACAGGGTCGCGATATACGTCGACAGGAAGATGTCCGAATTGAAAAGCCAGTACGTAAGCCTCAATCTTAGCACTCTCGCCGTGCTTACCGCCGTGAACATCGCGGACGACCTCCTCAAGCTGCAGGACAAGCATGAAATACTAAACGGGGAGTTCGCGCAGCTTGTCGAGGAGGTAAAGTCTCTGCGCGCGGATGCGTACGCGGAGAAGGAAAGCCGGCGCTCGAACGTTTCCCATCTTAACAAACAGGGGAAGGGCGCGCTTTTCGAAGGGTATAAATAAAAAGAGGCCGCGTTTTTGATCGCGGGCTTAAGCCGCGGAATGCCCGATCTGACGATATTCGGGCAGGTGTTGGATTCCGCAAAAAACGTTTGGAGAACGGTATGAATTTTTTTCGCAACACGCCGATATACGCCCTGATGAGCGGCGACATAAAGGGATTTTTCCTGTACATACTTTACCTTCTTCCCGCTCTTGTGATCGCTATCTCGTTCCACGAATTCGCGCACGCGTGGATGGCGAACAAAATGGGCGACCCGACGGCGAAAAATATGGGGCGCATGACATTGGATCCGGTGAAGCATTTCGACCTGTGGGGCTTCCTTATGCTTATCCTCGTTGGATTCGGATGGGGACGGCCGGTTCCGGTCAACTCGCGCAATTTCCACAATTATAAAAAAGGCAACATACTCGTTTCGCTCGCGGGGGTAACGACGAACCTCATACTGTCTTTCGTTTTTTTCGGCATATACGTGCTTCTCGCCGTGCTCGGAGTAAACAGCGAAATAATTTCGATAATAATACTCAACGTCGTATACTTAAACCTGATCCTTTGTTTCTTCAACCTGATCCCGATACCGCCGTTGGACGGGCACCATCTGATAGACGGCTGGATCGCGAGAAGGAGCGGCGCTTTTTACGCCTTCTACCACAGGTACGGCTTTTTCGTCCTGATCGCGGTAATGATGTTTACGGACTGGCTCCAGGTCGCGCTTACTTTTCTCGTCTCCAATGTGATTTCTCTTTATTATTTGTTCTTCGGGCTGTTCGTCTGATATGGAAGGCGACGATTACAGGGTTCAGATACGCCAGTTCGAAGGTCCGCTCGACCTGCTGCTGCATCTTATCAACAGGGCGAGGATCAGCATCGAGGACATATTCGTGTCCGAGGTCACGGGGCAGTATCTCGAATATGTCTCCTCGATGGGGCGGCTTTCGATGGACGGAGCGAGCGAGTTCCTCCAGATGGCCGCGCTGCTCGTCTATATAAAATCGAGGATGATACTCCCGTTCGAGGACGAGGAGGATTTCGGCGACGAGGGCGACCCGGAACAGCTTCTAATAGAGAGCCTGAAAACGTACAAGATGTACCGCGACGCGTGCGAGGCGCTGCGCGGCTTCGAGGAAAAGGGTTCGAGGGTCTATTACAGGCTCCCCGAGGAGATAGCTTTTTCGGGCGAGCGCATAGAGATCGAGGACGTCTCGCTTTGCGCGCTGTCGGAGGCGTACAAGGACGTGCTTTCAAGAAAGCCGGACGGCGGCGCGGAGCGCATAGAGGAAGTCGAGATATCCCGGGAAATATACACCATAAGGGAACGCGCGAAATTCATACTCAGCAGGCTTTCCGGGGTGAACTGCTCCACGTTTTTTTCGATGTTCGCCGAAGGCCGTACGAGGATGGAGGTAGCCGTAACTTTCGTCGCGCTGCTCGAGCTTATCCATGAAAGCATAGTCACGATAAAACAGGAAGGCCATTTCGGCGACATTTATATCACCCGGCTGAAAGAGGAAGCGGTATGAACGGGAACGACCTTGAAAACATAATCGAGGCGGTATTGTTCGTTGCCGGAGACCCGGTAGGGATATCCGATCTTGCCGCCGCTCTCGAAGCGGATCCCCTCGAAGTCTCGCGCGCGGCGGACGAAATGGCGCGCAAACGCAAGGAGCAGGGGAGCGGTATCCAGGTTTTAAGGCTCGGAGACAGCCTCCAGCTTTGCTCGAACGCGGACTACTCGGGATACATAGAAAAGGCTCTGCGGCCCGTGAAGAAGACGAGGCTTTCGCAGTCGCTTCTCGAGACGCTCGCGATCGTCGCTTATAAACAGCCTATAACGAGGTTCGAGATAGAACAGATAAGAGGCGTTAAATGCAATTATTCCGTCGCGGCGCTCATAGAAAGCGGGCTCATCGTCCGCGCCGGAAGGAAAAAGGCGCTCGGGAACCCGATGCTTTACGCGACGGGCGATGAGTTTTTGCGCCATTTCGGGATTTCCTCGCTCGAGGAGCTCCCCGCGCTTCCGGAAATCCGCGAAGACGGCGCTTAAGGCGAATTTAACGCATATTATAGATAATAATAACAACGTGATCTTAAACGAAAGGCGTTGTTTTTTATTTGGGCTTTTGTAACGGCGGGGGTACTCGCGCTGCTGCTTAGCGTTTTGCTGGCAAGGATAAAAACCGTCGCGTATTCCGACCGCAACGAGATAACCGTAGTCCTCATATTCTTCGGTTTCATCAGGATCGTCCGGAAATACGCATTGGAATACGACGATAAAAACATACTCGAGCTATATCATATCGGGCGCGCAAAGCGCCGTCTCGTTATAACTCTCAGACAGGCGGCGAAAAAGATGCTCAAAAACATACCTGCCGAAATAACGTTGGTCGATATGTTCAAATTGCTGACGCAGTTCAAAAAGCGTCCCCGAAACTATTTCTTCGCGCATTTGTTCAAAAAGGCCAAATTCGAAATAAACATGGATCTTATGCTCGGGACGCAGGACGCGTTCCATACCGCTATCCTTTGCGGTCTGCTGAGGGCTCTTTCCGGCGCGCTGTATTCGGCGGCGCACGGCGCTAACCGCAAAGTCGTCGCAAAAATATCCCCCGAATTTTCGAAACAGGTAATTTCAGTAAAAATAAATTGCATAATCGCAATCGCTCCGGCAGATATTATTATCGGATACCTTGTCAATCTCATTAAAAAAAGGCGGTGAATTTAATGCATCCGATCGAGAATATCATGCAGACGGCGATGGCCGAGATAAAAGAGATGGTGGACGTTAACACGATAATCGGCGACCCGATAATCGCGACGGACGGCTCGACGATAATACCCGTTTCAAGAGTGTCGTTCGGCTTCGTGGCGGGCGGCGGGGAATACGGAGACTCCGCGGACGGACAGCAGGAGCCCAAATTCCCGTTCGCCGGAGGCGCGAGTTCGGGCATTTCGATATGCCCGATCGGCTTTCTCGTAGTGGACGGGAACGAGGTGCAGCTTCTTTCGGTGGCGGGAAGGAACACTCTCGAAAAGGTAATCGAGAACATGCCGAAGATAATAACGAAATTCAAAGAGGCATTTAAAGAGGATAAAAACGGGGAGGATTGACTTTGAAAAGAAAGTTTTTCCGCGCGGCCTCGCTTGCTCTTACCATTGCGGCCGTATTGGTATATAATATCGGCGGGGCATACGCATCCGAGCCGCTCAAGCTTTCCGCCAAATCCGCCGTGCTTATCGAAGCCTCGAGCGGCCGCGTGCTGTACCAGAAAAACGCGTTCGAGAAGCTCCCCATGGCCTCTACGACAAAAATCATGACCGCGATAGTCGCGATCGAAAACTGCAGGCTTGACGATACCGTCATCGTGGGGCGAAACGCAAGCGGAGTCGGCGGCTCCTCGATTTGGCTGTCGGAGGGGGAAAGGCTGCCGCTTTCGGACATGCTTTACGGGCTGATGCTCGCCTCCGGGAACGACGCGGCTGTGGCGATCGCGGAGCACGTAGCGGGCAGCGTCGATAAATTCACGGAGATGATGAACGAAAAGGCGAGGCAGATAGGCGCGTACGATACCTGCTTTTCCAACCCGAACGGGCTTCCCGCAGCAAACCACTACACGACCGCGTACGACCTCGCGCTCATTTCCGCGTACGCGATGAAAAACGACGTGTTCCGGCAGATCGTCGGCACGCAATACAAGACGATCCCCTGGCAGGGGCACGAATGGGACAGGGTCTTGAAGAACAAGAACAAGATACTTTGGCAGTACGAGGGCGGGAACGGGATCAAAACCGGTTTTACCGACGACGCGGGGAGGTGCTTGAGCGCGGCGGCGATAAGGGACAATATGCAGCTTGTTTCCGTCGTGCTTTGCGCTCCGGACATGTTCCGCGACTGCATGAGCCTGATGGACTACGGGTTCGCCGAATTCAAAAACAGGATACTCGTAAAGTCCGGCGAATATATGGGCGAAGTGGCGGTCAGGCACGGGACGAAGGACGGGTTCGGGGTATATTCCGAGAAGGACATGCTCTATCCCCTGACCGAGGAGGAATACGGCAAGATATCTCGCAGGGTATACGTTGAAAGCGTGGTAAAAGCTCCGGTCAACAAGGGGCAGGAAGTCGGGTTCGTAGACGTATGGCTCGGGGATAAAAGGATCTGCTCGGCGCCGCTGAGCGCCCCCGAAGAGATAGGCGACAACTCATACGGGTACAACGTTTTAAAGATACTGTACGGAATACTGAACTGAAAGAGTGGGGAACGTGAGGTTGAACAGATTCATCGCGCTTTGCGGCGCCGCGTCGCGGCGGGGCGCGGACGCGCTCATAGCGGCCGGAAAAGTGGAAATAAACGGCGAGCGCGCGGTTAGTCCGGCGGTGGACGTTGATATGGAAAAAGACGCCGTCACCGTTGAAGGCAGGGCGCTGCGGCCGCCGGAAGAAAAGGTTTACATAATGCTCAACAAGCCCGCGGGCGTCCTTTCCTCTTGCGGGGACGACAGGGGCAGGCCGACTGTAACGGATATCGTGAAATACGGGGGCGCGAGGCTGTTTCCGGTGGGCAGGCTCGACATGGACACCGAAGGGCTCCTGCTGCTCACCAACGACGGGGATTTCGCGTTCAGGCTGACGCACCCGAAATACGAAACGCCGAAGAAATATCTCGCGGTCGTTTCGGGCTGCCCAGGCGAAAAATCATTGAGCCTGCTGCGCGAAGGGATAGAAGTCGACGGCCGCCGGACGGCGGGCGCGTCGATAGAAGTCTTGAGCTCCGGCGGCGGAAAAACGAAGCTCCATGTGACCATACGCGAGGGGAGGAACCGCCAGATAAAAAAGATGTTTGAGGCCGTCGGGCACAGGGTTATATATCTGAAGAGGATCGCGATAGGGGGCCTTAGGCTGGGGGACTTAAAAACCGGGCATTGGAGGCCGCTCGGACCGCGCGATTTCGAGGCCCTGCGCGAAAAATGAAAGTTTTTATACGCTGCGATTCATAAATCTATTGAATATTTCATGTTAATGGATTATTATAATCGGGAATGAAAAAGTTTTAAATTTATTTTTTTGGAGGTAATATTATGGCGATCAAGGTTGGCATCAACGGATTCGGGCGCATCGGCAGGCTTGTTTTCAGGTATGCCGTTACCCATCCGGAGATCGAAGTCGTGGGTATAAACGACCCGTTCATCGACCCGGCTTATATGGTATACATGCTCACTTACGACACCGTGCACGGACGTTTCAAGGGCACGGCCCAAAGCGCGGACAACGCGATAATAGTGAACGGAAAAAAGATTTCGGTTTACGGAGTGATGAACGCGGACGAGATACCCTGGAGCGAATGCGGCGCGGAATATATCGTCGAATCCACGGGCGTTTTCACCACCGTGGAAAAGGCGAGCGCGCATTTCAAGGGCGGAGCGAAAAAAGTCGTCATTACGGCCCCTTCCGCCGACGCCCCGATGTTCGTGATGGGCGTAAACAACAAGACGTATACGAAGGATATGAAGGTCGTATCGAACGCCTCCTGCACGACTAACTGCCTCGCGCCTCTCGCAAAGGTCATAAACGACAATTTCGGCATAATCGAAGGCCTTATGACGACCGTCCACGCCACGACCGCCACCCAGAAAACGGTCGACGGGCCGTCGAAAAAAGACTGGAGGGGCGGCAGAGGCGCCGCGTTCAACATCATCCCTTCCTCGACGGGCGCCGCGAAAGCCGTCGGCAAGGTCATCCCCGAATTGAGCGGCAAGCTGACCGGGATGGCGTTTAGGGTTCCGACGGCGGACGTTTCCGTCGTGGATCTTACGGTGCGCCTGCAGAAATCGACGACCTATGACGAGATCAAGGCAGCGATGAAGGCCGCCTCCGAGGGAGAGCTCAAGGGGATCGTCGGATACACCGAGGACATGGTCGTTTCGTCCGACTTCATTGGCGATCCGCGCACGAGCATATTCGACGCGGACGCGGGGATAATGCTCAACCCGAATTTTGTGAAGCTCGTCGCGTGGTACGACAACGAGTGGGGCTATTCCTGCAAGGTAATAGACCTTCTCGTTTACATGGCTTCCGTGGACAACAAATAGACGCGTATTGCTCGCCGCCTCCGTGCCGAACCGTACGGGGGCGGTTTTTTATGTCCGGGAATTTGATGTTCGTTCTGATTTGCGCGGGAGAGTTGTAACGGGAACGGATTTATGGTATTTTGTAAATGGCAGTAAAAATGAACGCGGGGCAAGCCTTACGTGCCGTTGCCGCGGATACGAAAATAAGCGCGGCGGGGAGCCTTAAACGGCTCCGCCTCATATAGGTTCGCTTCGTCATGCCGGCGCTTTCTCACGGTTGATTCATCGGGGCAATTTTCACGGGCGAAAGAAAAACGGCGGATTTTTATATGTTTTGGGGGACGATAAGATACGTATGAAGGTTTTCCTCGGCATTTTTTTAGCACTGATACTTGCCGCCGGCATATCCGCAGCGGCCGTTTACATTTCTTCAAACGCCGGCGCCGCCCCTTCTTCGGAGCCTTCGGGGAAACCTTCGCGGTATACGACGGAAAGCACCGGCATCATAATCAACGAGGTCATGACGGACAACGAAGGCATATACCCCGCCGACAACGGAAGCAGGAGCGACTGGGCGGAGTTCCATAACGGCTCCGACCGCGATATAAGCCTCTACGGCTACTCTCTCACCGACAACATTAGATCAGGCGCGAAATGGCCTTTTCCGAACATTTCAATCAAAGCGCGCGGTTATCTCGTCGTGTTTTTGACGGGCGGCTCGAAATCCGATTTAAGCAGCGGGATAATACACTGCTCCTTTAAATTGAGCTCCAAAGGCGAAACGCTCTACCTGTTGAGCCCTTCGGGGAACATCGCTGATTCGGTCGATATACCCGCTTTGGGCGCGAACGTTTCGTACGGGCGCGCGGACGGTGCCTGGAAGGAAATGGCCAACCCGACGCCGGGGTTCGAGAACAGCGACGCCGGATACTCCGCTTACAGGCAAAGCATGACGGCCGCGGATACGCGGGTGATAATAACCGAAGTGATGACGAAAAACGCGATGACGCTTAAAGACTCGGCCGGGAACTATTCTGACTGGGCGGAGATATGCAACATAAGCGGCGCGGACTTCAATCTTTCCGGCTGCGGGCTGTCGGACGATCCGAACGACCCGATGAAATGGAGGTTCCCGGACGTAAACATAAAGCCCGGGCAATACCTTATAGTCTTCTGCAACGGCGCGCTCGCCGCCGGCGGCGAAAACAAGGAGCTTGACGCGAATTTCCGGCTTTCTTCCGCGGGCGCTACATTGTCGCTTTCGGATCCCCGCGGCAGGCTGATGGACAGCGTGACGGCTCCGGAGCTTTCCTCGGACTCCTCTTACCGCAGATCGATGCGGGACGGGAAGCCAACGGGAGAGTGGGAGGTTTCGCACGAGCCGTCGCCCGGATACGGCAACGACGGCGACGGGTTCTCGCAGTTCGTTCGGGACAATCCGGCCGGATCGGGAGACATAGTAATCTCCGAAGTGATGGCGTCGAACAACAAATATCCCGTCGAGGGCGACAAGACCTGCGATTTTATCGAGATCGAGAACCGCGGTGGAAGCCCGGTTAACCTCAAAGGCTACGGGCTTACGGACGACGCGGCCAATCCTGCCAAATTCGTTTTCCCCGACACGACTCTCCAGCCGGGGAAACAGATAGTCGTGATCGCGGGCGGCCTCGACGCGCGGCAATCCGAAGGCATGAAAAACTTAAGCGCGCCGTTCAAGCTCAGCCGCTTGGGCGAGGCGGTTACGCTCTTCGATCCTTCGGGAAAGCTTTTGGACAGGTATTTTACCGGCGTGATGCCGCAGAATTTTTCGATGGGCAGGGAAGAAGGCAAATCCGGGATTTCTTACTTCGACGTTCCGACTCCCGGAAAGGCGAACGGGACGGGATACGCCGGTATAACGCGGGAAGTCCGGTTCGGCAAACAGGCGGGCAAATACGACGGCGCGTTCGAGCTTTCGCTCGATTCGTCCGACGGCGCGGAAATATATTACACGACAAACGGCGACGTCCCCTCGAAGAACTCCAAGAGATATACGGGGCCGATAACGATAGATAAAACGGTTACCGTGCGCGCGAAGGCGTATAAGGAAGGATATATCGAAAGCGGCGTTTCGACCGCCACGTATTTCATAGGAACGAAGCATACGCTGCCGGTCGTTTCGTTGGCAACGAACGCAAATCTGCTGTTTGACGAAACGACGGGGATATACATGCCCGGTCCGAACGCTTCGGGTCCGAATCTCGAAGGCGCGAATTTTTACAAGGACACCGAAATACCGGCGTCATTCGAGATGTTCGACGAGAGCGGGAAACAGGTGTTCCAGCAGAACATCGGCCTCGCGATGACGGGAGGGCTGACGCTCGCTCAGAGGGAGCAGAAATCCTTCGCGATCTTCGCGCGCAGCAAGTACGGGCAAAGCACTATGGCTTACCCGTTTTTCGCGAACCGCGATTATACGGAATACAAATCGCTCATACTGCGCGTGGGCAGCCGCGAAGGCGGAAACAGCATGATAACGAAGCTGCACAATTACGTTGCGCTGGGTCTTGTAGACGGCAAAATGAAAGTCGTCACGCAGGCCGCCAGGCCCTGCGTCGTCTATATCAACGGCGAATACTGGGGCGTTTACTTCCTGATGGAGAAACGGAACAAATATATGGTCGCGGCGCGCGAAAACATCACGGATAAAAGCGTCATCGACAAAATAAATCTCGCCAAGGGAAGCGGCGGCTTAGTGAACAACGGCTCCGGCGAGGGTTACAAGGCGATACTGAAATACGTCAACTCACACGACATGACGCAGCAGTCGAATTACGATTGGGTAGACGCGCGGCTCGATACGGACAGCTACATGGACTTCATGATAAACGAGATATATATCGCCAACAACGACCCCGGCAACATGCAGTTCTATCAGGTGCCGCCGGATGGAAAATGGATACAGATCTATCAGGACCTCGACATCTCGTTCTATTCGTTCGACGCGCTCGCGCTGCGCATGAAACCAAGCACCACGGGCTCGGATATTTTCAACGCGCTTCTAAAAAACGACGGCTGGCGCGACCGTTTTATAAGGCGCTTCGCGTGGGCTTTGAAAAACATATACGGGCCGGACAGGGTAACCGCGATGATAGACGAAGCGGCGGGCCTGATACGCGCAGAGATCCCCGCGGAACACCGGCGGTGGAAAGATCTGCCTACGCTTGAAAATTGGGAATCGAACGTCGCCGCGATGAAGAGCTTTGCGGTAAGGCGCGGGAAGGACGTCGTCAACAGCCTTAAACAGCATTTGCCGCTTACTCAGGAGCAAAGGAAGCTCCTCGACGACGCGATAAAATAATACCGCAGTTCGTCAAAAATTCGGCTCGTATACGGCCGTTTTTCAGCAGGGTTATCGGGGGCGAATTCAGCGCACAGGCGGAAACTCTCATGAACGAAGAAGACAGGGCAAAAGAAAAAGGCAAAAAACGAAAAATCAACGCAAAAAAATTAAGCCGCACGGCCGCCGCGCTTTGTTTTTTAGCGGCCGCGGCGATTATCGCGGTCTATTTCATTGAAAAAAACGGCGGCGCCGGAGCGATAGCCGCTGCCGCCGTCCCCGTCGCGCAGGATACTCAAACCGGATCCCTCGATCCGGCTCTAAGCGGCAGAATTATCGTAGTCGACGCGGGGCACGGGGGAGAGGACCCCGGCGCCGCGGGCGTTTCCGGAGTTTTTGAGAGCGAACTGAATCTTCGCGTCGCCGCGCTGTTGAAGCGGCGGCTTGAGGAAGCGGGCGCGAAGGTCGTAATGACGCGGGAGGACGAGAACGCTCTCGCGGATACGAAAGCCGCGGACATGGCGAAGCGAAAGGATATCATCGCCGGAAGCGGCGCGGATATCGCGGTAAGCGTGCATATGAATTATTTCGGCGACCCGTCGGTGTCGGGTCCGGTCGTTCTTTTCATGTACGGCTCGGCCGAGGGCGAAAAGCTCGCAGGGGCGGTGATGGAAAGCTTAAACGCAGAGCTTGCGCCGAAAGTTCCCGGTACCGCTCGTTACGAGAAGGACATCTTCATACTGAAATGCGGAGCGCAGCCAAGCATACTCGTAGAATGCGGCTATCTCAGCAACCCCGAAGAGGAAGGTAAGCTAAAGGACGCGGATTATCAGGACAGGATAGCCAAGGCGGTCTGCGCGGGGATAACGGCATATTTCGAACAACAGCGCGGCGGGTGATCCCGCCCCGTTAAACGGAAACGAGTTTTACGACGACTAATTCAGGCGGATTGAATACGCGAAGCGGGAAAAGGCTGTTGCCGAGTCCACGGCTGATGACGAGCGCAGTGCCTCCATGCGGCGTAATCCCCGCGCTAAGGCGCGGGAAAAGCCCCTGCCCCGGAGAATAGAGCCCGCCCAGATACGGCAGCCGTATCTGGCCGCCGTGGACGTGCCCGCAAAGCGCGATGTCCGCGCCGCATTCCGAATATATGTCCGCGAGTTCGGGGCGGTGCGCGAGGAGGATATTTAGGGCGCCGGTTGCGCCGCCTAAAACGCTTTTCAGCAGTTCTTTAATAATTTGCCTTACGTCCGCGCGGACGACCCCGGAATCGACGCCGTAACGCGACGGGTCGGGGATGCCGGCGATACGTATTGCGTCCGCTCCGCGCCGTATGGTTTCGCGGCGCGCGTCGAGCACGTTGACTCCCGCGGCCGAAAGAACCCTGATTATCCTGTCCGCATGGCCGGAGATCTCCTCGTGGTTTCCGGTGACGAAATATACGGGGCGCAGCGATACCGCTTTTCTTATGAAACAAAACGCCGAAAAGAT
>Ga0078972_1006799_pt1 | contig 26484 bp, 25 predicted proteins | sample YelNatPaOPGAMG01_FD_67568 | JGI IMG/M metagenome (GOLD analysis project Ga0078972, IMG submission 67568) | Hot spring thermophilic microbial communities from Obsidian Pool, Yellowstone National Park, USA - OP-RAMG-01 (SPADES assembly) (version 2) | ecosystem: Environmental > Aquatic > Thermal...
ATGCGTTCATCCATCCGCTTAAGGATCTGCACCAAGAGGGGATCGGGAAGAGCCGGCAGAACCTTCGCCGCATCCTCCGCCGGCATTGCCTCATAAATAGCGGCGAGTTTGGATAGCTTCTGCTCCACCTCCGCCGGATCCGAAACCGCTGCCGATTTGGGCGGACGAGGAGTGGGCGGCTGGTTAAGCTGCGCAGTGTTCACATGGGGAAGAGCGGGCGGGCTAGCTGAAGGGCGTGCGATCGCAATGGGAGGACGAAGGCGCGCTGCGGAGCTCGCGTGCTTGCGCGCCGTGACGCGAGCGTGGCCCGGAAGGAGGCGGCCCAAATATCCCGCCTCATAGAGGCCCACTACGCCCCCTGCGATGATCAGCAGAGGCACCAAAATGGCAGCCGCTACCTTCACTCAGAGTTGCAACCTTCCTGCCTACCCTACAGCTACTCTCTTTAGGCTAAAAGGCAAGGCCCCTGCCGGCTTATTCCGCAGCCCCTTTCCATAGGGCAAGCACGCGGGACACGTACTTCTGCGTCTCCGGATATGGGGGGATGCCCCCGTACTTGCGCACAGCGCCGCTACCTGCGTTGTAGGCTGCCAGAGCCAAGGACACATCTCCGTGGAAAAGTTGGAGCTTCTGTGCAAGTTGCTTCACTCCGGCCATAATGTTTTGATCGGCATCGAAGGGATCCTGAATGCCGTATTCACGCACCTCGTCCGGCATGATCTGCATGAGCCCCATTGCACCTTTAGGGGACACCGCGTGCGCATCGCCGCCGGACTCTGCCGTAATGACTGCCTGAACAAGGGCGGGATCCACGCCGAACTGTCTACTGTACTTTTGGACGATCTCCAGGATCTCTGGGCTGAGCTTCGCGGACATAGGTCGCACGGTGGCTGTGCCCATGGCCTGAGCCAAGCTCACATCAAAGGGCTTGGCCGCTTCCGTCCCCACGGCGTCAATCCTTCCGGCCCGCTGCACCGGAAGGGCTGGAGGCGGTACGCTGAGCGCTTCGATGCGGGCCAGGATCTCGGCTGCGGCGGCGCGTGCGGTTTCGATACTCATGGATGGTACACCCCCTCATTCCTCCACGGAGGCCCGTGCAGCAGACGACGCGTTTTCCCCTGTAAGGCGCTCAGCCGCGGCACGGGCAACATGCGTGCTGCCCACGTCATCCAGGAGTTTCTGCTCCTCGGCAGCAACCTCCTTAAGATATCGTTGATAGTGCCGCTCACGCACACGCTCCACAGCCCTGCGCTCTTTCGTCGCCGTGACAAGGGCCTTGCGGGCGGCATCCATCCGGCCGAGGATCTGTTCCCGCTCAACACGGGCTTCGGCAATGCGCTGAGCCAGTACCTGCTGGTATTGCTCCCGCTGAAGAAGCAGACCGGTATCCCATGCCGGAGGCGTTTCCTCGGCGATGCGCTTCATCGTTGCTGCAAGGTGTGCAAGCGTCGCTTCGCAGGCAACCAATTCTTGTTGTATGCCCGCCAGCGCCTGCCGCCGGAGCTCTTCCATGGTGCGGCGATATCTCAGCACTGCCTCTAAGCTGAACCTAAACCGCCGCATCCCTCAACATCTCCATCAAATGGCGCAGCGTGTCTTGAAAAGGAGCCTTCTCCTCGGGAGCCTGTGTCAGGAAACGATTGATCTGCTCGATGTACCGCCTGGCTTGGTCTATCCTGGGGTTGCTTCCTTCCACGTACGCGCCAATATTGATCAGGTCCTCTGCCTCTCGATAGGTCGCCAAGAGCGTGCGGAGCTTGCCGGCCGCCTCCAGGTGATCCCTGGCAGTGATGGAGGGCATCACACGGGACACACTCTCCAGCACGTCCACCGCAGGGTAATGGTTCTTCTGAGCTAGGGAACGTGAAAGCACGATGTGGCCGTCAAGGATGCCGCGCACGGCATCGGCCACGGGCTCGTTCATATCATCGCCTTCCACCAGAACCGTGTACAGACCGGTGATGCTCCCCGTTTCGGCCGTTCCGCTCCTCTCCAAAAGGCGGGGAAGCAGGGCAAACACCGAGGGAGTATATCCGCGCGTCGTAGGGGGTTCGCCGATGGCCAGTCCCACCTCGCGCTGGGCCAGAGCAAGCCGCGTCACCGAATCCATCATCAGGAGCACATCGCGCCCCTGATCCCTAAAATACTCCGCGATGGCTGTAGCTACCAGGGCACACTTGATGCGCACGAGAGCGGGCTGATCTGAAGTGGCGGCCACTACTACGGACCGCCTCAAGCCCTCCGGTCCGAGCGCTTCCTCGATGAACTCGCGCACTTCCCGGCCCCGCTCCCCGGTTAGGGCAATCACATTAACATCCGCCGAGGTGTTCCGGGCAATCATTCCCAGCACGGTGCTCTTGCCCACGCCGCTCCCTGCGAATACGCCGATGCGTTGCCCCTTGCCAATGGTAAGGCATCCATCTATGGCGCGCACGCCCACCTCCAGTGGTTCCCGAATGCGTGAGCGGGAGAGCGAAGGAGGAGGTGTATTATTCACAGGGTAAGCCGCGGCGGCCTCAATCGGACCCCGGCCATCCATAGGGTTCCCCAATCCGTCTAGGATGCGACCGAGCAATCCCGGGCCCACCCGCACGCGTTGTGCCTGGTGGGTGCCCACTACCTCGCTGCCAGGACGTACGCCTTCCATTGAGCCGAGGGGCATAAGGAGCACCTGGTGATCTCGGAAGCCTACAACCTCGGCGGGGATGGGAGGCTTGCGTCGGTCATATCGGATCTCACACAACTCACCCACCATCGCCGCAGGCCCCTTACTCTCGATCACCAGCCCGATCACTTGCGTCACGCGCCCGTTCACCTTTACGGGATCCGCGTTTTGCACGAAGGCACGGTACTGCGTCAAATCCGGGGGGTTCGGTGGTGCTTCGAGCCTCATTATGCAGCCTCCGGCAGAATGCCCTCTAGGCCACGCCTTAGCTCCTGAAATTGCGTGTCTACGCGGGCATCCACAGTGCCGCTCTCCGTCTCGACGACGCATCCTCCTGGGGATACGCGGCGATCCTCCACAATCCTCAATCGGTCCACGCCATCTAGAAGCGCTGCCAGTTCCTCACGCGATTGGCGCACGGCTTCGATATCGGCTACATTCACTCGGATGGTGATTTGCCCTTGGTCAACAACCCGCTTTAGGGCATGCCGGATCACCGAGAGCGCAATCGCGCGGTCCACCTGCGCTTGTTCCTTCACGACCTTCTGGGCAGCCTCCAATACAAACTCCACGATTTGTGGCTCGGCACTCTCCCATATGCGGCGGCGTCCCTCTTCGATGGCTGCTACATAGGCCTCGAGCTCCTGCTGATATGCGGCGCGCTCTTGGGCCCAGCTCTCCTCGCCCTCCTTGCGGCCGCGCGCGTACCCTTGGGCGTACCCCTCGGAATACCCTCTCTGCGCTGCCTCTGCGCGGATCTCCTCGGCTTGGGCGTTGGCTTCCTCTAGAATGCGCTGGGCTTCTATCTGGGCTGCTTCCAGCATTTGGCGAACCTCGGCAGGCAGCTCGCTCTGGGATGTGTCCCTCCGCCGGGCTGCCTCGGCCACAAGAGACACATCGCAGAACTCCACGGATCGTGTTCCATTGATCGCACGGAAGACGCTAGACAACCAGCTCCTCCCCGCCGCCACGGGCCACGATGATTTCGCCGCTCTCCTCCAGCCGCCGAATAATGGCAACGATGCGCTGCTGGGCTTCTTCCACACTCCGCAACCGCACAGGCCCCATGAATTCCATCTCTTCTTTCAGCATCGAGGCCGCACGCTCGGACATGTTCTTGAAGATGCGGTTCTGCACTTCCTCGCCCACCGCCTTGAGCGCCAAAGCAAGCTCCTTGGTGTCTACCTCGCGGAGTACCTTTTGGATGGAGGCGTCGTCCAACGTCACGATATCCTCGAACACAAACATGAGCTTCTTGACTTCCTCGGCAACCTCGGGGTTGTTCTCGGAGAGGGATTCCAATATCACCTTCTCGGTCTGGCGGTCCACCCAATTCAGCACTTCCACAAGGGTCTTCACTCCGCCGGCCGCCCGGAACTTCTGCGTGGCTACCGAGGAGAGCTTCTGCTCCAAAACCTTCTCAATCTCGCGGATTACTTCCGGGGGTGTGCGGTCCATAATCGCGATGCGGTGAGCCACTTCTGTACGCACCTCGGTGGGAAGACCCGATAGCACAGCCGCCGCCTGATTCGGCGGGAGATGGGCCAAAATCAAGGCGATGGTCTGCGGATGCTCCTCCTGGATCAGGGACAGGAGTTGTGCCGGGTCGGATCGCTTTACGAAATCGAAGGGCAGCACCTGGAGGGCTTGTACTACGCGATTGATCACCTCATTGGCGCGATCCGCCCCGAAGGCCGATTCTAGGAACTTCTTTGCCTCGGTAATACCGCCCTCCGCGATCACCTCCTGAGCCGTACACAGCTCTCGAAACTCGCGAATGATGGCTGTCCGCTCGCTATGGCTGACCTTGCCCAATCGAGCGACCTCTACGGTAAGCTGCTCCACTTCTTCTTCGGTGAGGTGCCTGAAGATTTGCCCGGTGGCCTCGGGTCCTAGGGCGATGAGGACTACGGCTGCCTTCTGTTTGTTGCTTAGTTGTGGCATTCTAGGCATGGTCTATTCCCCTCCCCAGATCCTCATCTCATATCCTCGGCCATCCAACTCTTGATGAGCATGGCCACCACTTCCGGCCGGTGTTCCGCCAGATGGCGGATGGATTCCAGATCCGCATCGAACGCCTCGGAGATCACCTCGAAGGTGTGCACCTGTTCGCCTGTGGGCAATCCGAGCACACGTGGCTCTTGTGCGTTCTCACCCTCCAAGGTTTGGGCTTCTTCGGTCGGGCTCCCCACGGTAACGTCCAAGGATCCGCCGGCGCCTGCGGCAGCCAACGCCGGTCGCGCGCCGCCGGCCAGCGCGGGGAGCGTCGCCGATGTGATCCGCTTCAATCCTCGCGACAGGATAAAGAGAATCACCAGGATGATGAGTGCCGGCACTCCATAGCCGATGAGTTTGTTGATCCATTCAGCTTGAGCCGCCTGCTGGGCTGCCTTTCGTTCCGCCTCCTGGGCGGTGCGATCGAAGGGGACCTTCTGAACCGACACGTGGCGGTTGGAGGCCGGGTTGGCCGGATCGGCACCAATCATCGTGGACACATCTTGGGTGATTGCCCGTACCGTTTCGTCCGGAACACTCTCATCTAGCAGAATTGCTACTGCCAGCGAATTCACCGACCCCGGCGCCTTAACGATTTCCGTTTCAGATTTGCCGTTGGCCATCGTTTTGGTAGTCTGGGTCTGTGTGTAATATCCCGGCGAGGTAGCCGCACCGGCGGCGTAGGTAGGCGGGTTCACAGGGCCCGGAGGCGTGGCATTGGCTGCTAATCCCACAGGCATGCGAGGAGGAAGAGCGGGCCCGGCTCCCTTAAGGGATTGTTCCGACGTTTCCTGCGTAACGGGAACTCCGGGCAGGATCTCGGTTCGTTTTTCGGTCTTGCTATCAAAATCAAGATCGGCCCGAACCGTCACGGTAGACTTGTTGGGGCCCAATACTTGGTTCAGCTTCGCCTGGATCTGCCTCCGCAGGGCATCGGTATAGGCGCGCTCCTCCGCCTGGCGCTCTTCCAAACCCACTGTGGGACCGTCCTCCTGAGTTCCATCCCACAATAGATTGCCATCGCCATCTACTACGCTTACGTTGCGAGGCGTCAGCCCGGTGTAGGCGCGGGCCACGAGGTTCACGATGGCGCGTACATTGTTGCGTGTAAGCTCCTGCCCGGGCTTTAGGTGTACCAATACACTTGCGGAAGGCTCCCTTCGATCCGGACTTACGAACATCGAGTCGTCGCCGGGCGCGAATTTCACGCGGGCGGATGCCACAGGCTCAAGTGATTGGATGGAGTTCTCCATCTCGCCTTCCAATGCACGCTTAATGGTTTGCTGCTCCATGGCTTGCGTTTGCCCGAACGGGGCCTTGTCTAGCGCCGCATAGCCTAAGGAGCCGGAATTGAGCAGCCCTGCTGCTGCCAAGGACATGCGCAGTTCAGCGCGCTGGGAGGCAGGAACCTCAATCGTAGTTCCATCGGGGCTGATGCGATATAAGACCTTTCGATCCTTGAGCTGGGCAATTATGGCGGCCGAGTCCTGCGGGGAAGGGTTCGATACCAGGGGCACATAATCGGGAGAAGAAGCCCAATAGATGAAGCCAATGGCGGCAATCAGCGTGCCGGTAGCCAAAGCCGCGAGCAAGATTTGGTTCCCGCGGCTCATATTGTCCCATAGGGAGCGGATTTTACTCCAAAGTGTGTCCATCCCGTACGTTCCCCGGTATCCTCAGCCTCACATCGTGATGCGCATGATCTCCTGATAGGCTTCCACAAGCTTGTTACGCACCTGAAGGGTTAGGGCAAGGGCGGTGGAAGCCTCTTGCATTGCGATGGTCACTTGGTGCACGTCCAGGGGCTCGCCGGCCGCAAAGCGCGTGGCCAGGTCGTCCGCACGGTGCACCAGGCGGTTCGTTTCGCCTAGGGCATTCGCCAATAGATCGCCGAAGGAGGTGGATGAATTCTGCTTCGCCGGCTGGGGTCCTACGGGCTCAAGGGACGTAAGTGCGGCAGCGTCAATCCTCATGGTCTATGCCTTTCCGATTTCCAGCGCCTTCTGCTGCATTTGCTTGGCGGCGCCCACGGCTGCCACTCCGGCGTCATAGGCTCGCGTAGCCGTGATGAGATCCACCATCTCCATCACCGGCTCGATATTGGGCATGAGCACATACCCGTCAGGGCCAGCATCTGGATTACCCGGATCGCGTACACGCTTAAAATCCGTTGTGTCGGGCTCGATGGCTACTACCTGTACTCCTCCGCCGATGGAGGCTCCCTGCAGAAAGTCTGCGAAGCCCCCGGAGCCCTCTTCGGCGAACACCACGTGCCGGCGCCGATACGGCCCTCCTTCGGGAGTGCGCGTTGTGTTGACGTTGGCAAGGTTGTTGCTGATTACATCCATTCGCAAGCGCTCGGCGGTAAGCCCGGAAGCGCTTATCTCCAGCGACTGAGCGATGCCCATGGTGAAGTCTCCCTAAAAACAGGTGCGCTATTTGGCCCCGTTGATGATCTGTTTAAGATTGCTGAAAAAGCCGGCAACGTATTCCGTAACGGCCTCATAGCGAATGCTGTTCTCCGCCAGCGCCACCGCCTCTCGTTCGATATCCACATTGTTGCCGTCTGTTCGGAGGGTGGTCGCAGTGTCCCGCACTACCTGAGGTTTCAGGGCGGGAAGTCTGCTGCCCGGTGAGGAGGTTTCAAGCGCTTCTTCGAGCTGTGCTTCAAACAGCACGTCCTTGCGCTTGTATCCCGGGGTGTTTACGTTGGCGATATTATCCGCAATGGCAGCGTGGCGTGCAGAAAGGCCATCCAGCGCCGCCGCAGCGGCCTGCAATGCCCTTGGTTCGAGGATACGATCGAGCATCCTGGTCCTTCCAACCGATGGCACCTGCCACCGTTATGACCCTGACGCCCATCCGTGGGGAAGGTGAAGTGCGATCCTTCGAAGACACAGGTATTATCGGCAGGTACTATCCAGGGCTGGAGGCAATCTGTTGCCCACGAGTTTGGGATCGTTCGCATCTACGGCTTGATTCCTTGATGCGTGCCAAGCTATCATGAAGGAAGAAGGCGGCGAGCCCCTCAAGGAGTGTTTTATGAAGATCCATGAATTTGAAGCGAAGGAATTGTTGGCTAAATACGGTGTGCCGGTACCCCGAAATGAAGGAGTGGCATCCACTCCCTCGGAAGCGGCTGCCGCAGTGGAACGCTTAGGAGGGCGGGGTGTACTAAAGGCCCAGGTCCATGTAGGGGGCAGGGGCAAGGCGGGCGGCATCCGTGTGGCTTCTACGCCGGAAGAGGCCCAAACTCTGGCGGCTCAAATGCTGGGCATGCTCCTCAAAACCCACCAGGCCCCTACCGGCGTACGCGTCGAAAAGTTGCTCATCGAAGAGCCATTGGATATCGCCTCTGAATTCTACGTAGGTCTCGTGCCGGACCGGACTACCCAACGGAACGTGCTGATCATAAGCGCTATGGGAGGCATGGACATCGAAGCGGTGGCCGAGGAGCACCCTGAAGCAATCGCCAAGGTCGCCGTAGACCCCGCCATGGGCTTGCGGGATTTTCAGATCAAAGAGGCCTACTTCGGCGGCGGATTGCCGGCAGCCCTCTTGGACCAAGCAGTGCCGCTGGTTCGGAGCCTTTACCGTGCATATGTGGAAGCAGACGGCATGTTGGCGGAAATCAATCCCCTCGCCCTAACGTCCGATGGCCGACTGTTGGCTGCCGACGCAAAGTTTCAAGTAGATGACAACGCCCTCTTCCGGCACAAAGAGCTTCAAGCCTTCCAGAAAGAGAGCGAAGAAGATCCTATCGAGGCCGAGGCCCATCGCCGTGGCATCCAGTACGTGCGGCTGGGCGGCACGATCGGCATTATCGGCAACGGCGCAGGATTGGTGATGGCTACTCTGGATGAGGTAGCCCGTGCCGGAGGGAAACCTGCCAACTTCCTTGATATCGGCGGCGGGGCCAAAGCAGACCTTGTACGCAATGCATTAGAGATTGTTCTGATGGATCCCAACGTGCGCGGAGTGCTGTTCAACATCTTCGGCGGCATCACCCGAGGAGATGAAGTGGCCAAGGGCATCCTGGAAGCCACAGCGAACATGCACATCACGGTGCCGCTCGTGGTGAGGCTGGCAGGTACGCGGGCAGCAGAGGGCGCGGCACTCTTAGCGCACACCCGCCTCACCTCTGCGGAAACCATGCAGGAGGCCGCAGCAAAGATCGTTCAGCTCGCTGCATAGGCGGCGGCACAAAGCCTCTTCGTACCCGCGGGGGCAATCCAGGCTTGAACCGGCAATATCTATGGTATGCGCCACGCACCTGTTTCTAGATTTTGATGACACGCTCACTCCGATGCAAGAACATCGGCAGCGGTATATCGTCACCATGGCCCGTCTTCTAAGCAACCGGTACGGCGGGCAGGTAGACACGTGGGAGCAGGCCGTGCGCTCGGCCCTGGAAGCTTCCATTCGGCGATATACGGAACGCTTCGTAGGTCCATCAACCGAAGGCTTTCGGGAATGGCTCAAGGAGGAACAACGGCGCCAGGCGTGGGATGTGTGCGTTAAGGCTGGCATACCCGCTGCCTTAGAGTTTGATCTTAAGGAACAAGGGATAGCTCTCCAACACCTGGCCCTTCGTATGTGCAGCACCCCCTATCCGGGCACGGCTGAAGCCCTTCGAGCCCTGACCGGGCGCGGGATGCGCATCCACATGGCCTCGGCATGGGATGCCGGCTACCTTTCGGCCGCACTGGAGGGGATGGGGTTGGCCGAATACGTGTGCTACCGCTTTGGGCCCGATCTTGTAGACTGCGCTAAGGAAGGCCCGGAGTTCTACCGGCGCGCATTCCACGCGTGTGGTATTGAGCCCGAGGATGCCATTGTGGTGGATGATCAGCCCACATGCCTGGATTGGGCGGCAGCGGTAGGCGCCCACCCCGTTCAGGCTCGTTTCAATGGGCAGCCGCAGATGCTGGAGGCTGCGGTGGAACGCATGGACGAACTGCCGGGCGTGGTGGCTAGGATCGGCTGCTGACGTCTGGCGATCAGCGACCAGGGAGTGCGCACCACGCCCACGCTATAGGATTTTGGGAAGGAGGACAAATATGCCACGCGCCCTCGTTACGGGTGGGGCAGGCTTCCTGGGCTCCCACCTATCCGACCGATTATTGGCGGAAGGCTTCGATGTGGTGGTGATGGATAACCTCATCACGGGCTCGGCGGACAATATCGCTCACAATATAGGCAACCCCCACTTCAAGTTCATCCACTATGATGTCACGGACTTCCTATACGTGGACGGCCCGTTGGATTTCGTTTTCCACCTGGCCTCTCCGGCAAGCCCGGTGGACTTCCCCACGAAGCCCATCCAGATCCTCAAAGTGAATGCCCTGGGAACCCACAAGGCCCTGGGACTGGCGAAGGCGAAGGGAGCTGCCTTTTTCCTCGCCTCAACCTCTGAAGTCTACGGCGACCCACTTGTGCACCCGCAATCCGAGGAATATCTGGGCAATGTGAACCCCGTAGGAGTGCGCGGAGTATATGACGAGGCCAAGCGGTTCGCGGAAGCCATCACAATGGCGTACCACCGCTACCACGGAGTACCGGTGCACATCGTGCGCATCTTCAATACGTACGGTGAGCGGATGCGCCTCAACGACGGGCGGGTGGTGCCCAACTTTATCGGCCAGGCCCTACGCGGTGAACCCATCACCGTTTACGGCACCGGCAAGCAAACGCGCTCCTTCTGCTACGTAAGCGACCTCATCGAGGGCTTTTGGCGCTTGGCCAATTCTCCGCATACGGGCCCCATCAATATAGGAAACCCTACCGAACGCACCATGCTAGAGTTTGCCCAGGAAATCAAACGCCTAACGGGGAGCCAAAGTCCCATCGTCTTCCGCCCCATGCTTACGGAAGACGATCCCAAACAGCGGCGGCCGGATATCACCAAGGCTCGGACGCTGCTGGGTTGGGAACCGCGGGTATCCCTGGAAGAAGGGCTCCAACGCACCATCGCGTACTTCCGGCGTAAGATCGAGCAATCCGTGCGTAGAGAAAACGGCACGCCCAATTAGATGGGTCCCAGTACGTGTTGGGCCCATAGGCGAATGCCTCAGCCTTGGTATTCCGGCCCGGCCTGAAACTGCTGGACGATGGCGGCTATTTGTCGCTTGGCCTCTGCTGCAATCTCGCGAGTGGCCGCAACTACCTCCCATCTGGCAAGGCCGGCCTCACTCTGGGACACGCGCTGGCAGACCTGCAACCAATCGGGGGCGAGCTTGGTGTGGGCATCTATGTCGAACGGGATGCCCCGGCGCATGAGCGTTGCCTCCAAATCATATCCATTGGGCATGCGCGTCATAGCCCGCGCGCCGAGTGCCTCGAAGTGGGCGCGCACGGCGTCGAGTGCCGCTGATCTTAAATCATCGGAAGGGAACTTGTATCCCCATTCACGCTCTCTGCTGGTGCGGGCCTGTATCTCGAGCAGTGCATCGAAGCGCTCGGGGTGCTCATGCCACACTCGGGACACCAGAAGTGCCACGTACAGAGTATTTTCTGTGCAGAACCGCTCCGTTCCGCCGTGCGCCGAGACAGGCGGCGGAAATGCTTCATAGAAGTGCGCGGATTCCTCTACCGCACCGAACATGGAGGGATCCTCGAAGAGCGAATTCTTAATCTGCGAATGCCCGTTGCGGATCACCTGTACCCGCACACCCGCGCGTGCCATCTCCATCACGGCAAGAGGATTGCTCTTGAGATCGGCGAAGATCCCCATTCCGGGTTCTGGGAAGCGCTTTCGGATCTGAGGCAAAATCGCCGCATACACGAAGCTGGAACTGAGGTACGTACCATCGCCGCGGTAGAAGTCTATCCGGTCGCCATCCCCATCGAAGAAAATGCCTAAACGAAAGTTACCGGCTAAAAGCTCGCGGATCCCATGCCGAATGACGTCCTGCTTCACGGGATTAGGATCCCCCAGGGGAAAGCGCCCATCCGCGGTGAAGTGGAGCGGAGTGAGTGCGGCCCCGGCGCGTTCGAAGGCGAGCATCATCTCGCGGCCCGCGGATCCGTTCAGATAATCTTGCATTATATGTAATCCGCAAAGCATCCCGGCATCCACCCCGGCGCGCTCCATAGAGTATGCGATATAGGCGCTCGTAGGATCATACGCCCATATGCGCCCGCCATCACGCGGGCCTGGGTCTGCGCCCTGAACATAGAGTTCACGGATGCAATCCAACCCGCCCTCCGGCCCGATATGTTCGGCAATCGGGCGCACTCCCGGGGCCAAGATTTTTTGCCCTGTGTCCCCGGCGGGATTGTGCGACGCGCCATACAGGATCGCCGCCAAATGGGGCAGGCTCATGGCGGCAAAGTAGAACATGGAGGCACTGCTTGGATGCGGAAGTACTACCACCTCCAAGCCCGCCCGTCGAAATTCACCGGCAGCGAGTTCCAAATAATGGGGCCCTGTAGCCCGGGCATCGTGGGCAAGGAGCACCCCAGGCGCCTTGAGCACTTCGCTTATGTAGACTGCTTCTGCCCTCGCCAAACGCTGCGCCAAGTCATCGGGAAGCAGCGCCGAAGGCGTGCGGATATCGTAGGCCCGAAACATAGCAACGTTCAGTGTGTCCATTTGCTTTGATGCATGCCTCCGTTCATAAACGAATACGTGTCTGCTACGCAGAGGCACCGGTGTAATACCTCAAACCGAAGCGCCAAAAGACCGTGGCTACCAGAACCATGGCGGAGGCGACCGCTAGGGACACCACGATAAACCCCAAGGCGAGCCTTCCCGCCAGAGCTTGAGCCGGTACCGTAATAATGAATGCCACGGGCACCCCGTAGGTGAGCGTGCTGCGGAGCCATGGAGGATAGATCTCGATGGGATATCTCCCGGCCTCAAAGGCCTGCCACAGGATCTGCTCCACGTTGTCTATCTTAACAAACCAGAAGGTGAGTGTAACCAGCATGAGCCAGAAGGAATAGACTACTGCCATTCCACACGCCAGCGCTATGGCAAACGACACGGCTTGCTCCACTCCCACCCGCAACGACAACCGGCCAACGGTGTAGAACGAGAGACCAAGCCCAACCAAGGCATTCACGGAACGCCAAACATTGATGGTACGGAACGAGGCCAGGAACTGAGCACTCACAGGCTTAAGAAGCACAAAGTCGAGCGTGCCGTCGCGCACCTTGTTCATGACCTCACGCATATTGGGCGCAATGAACATCTCGATGAGACCATCCATTAGGTAATACACCGCCAGCAGTACCAGGGCTTGAGCGAAGGTCCATCCCCGCAAATTGGAGGTGTATGTGTAGGCCACAGCTAACGCGCCTACAGTTGTTGCCAGTCCCAGTAGGCTGGCCAGGATCCGGGTGAAGAAATCTGCCCGGTACTCCATGTCGGTTTGGATGCTGGTGCGGTAGAACACCGCAAGCAGCTTAAGATAGTGCTTCATGGGCGGTTCCGTTGTTCGCTTATACACAATGACGCCATTCTATGCCCCCACGGCAGAGTACTGCTTTACGCCCGCGCTCCATAACACCCTTAGGACGAGGATGCCCACGGCAATCCACGCCAATTGCACGACGAAGCCCACGAGAACCTGATCCCCAGGCACGCGGCCCAAAGCCAACATCACAGGAAAGGATCCCATGGCGCTGAAGGGCGACCAAGCCGCAGCAGCGCCTAGCCACCCGGGCAGTAGCGCCAACGGAGCGATGCGACCGGATAGGAACGAATCCAGAGTGAAGAAGAGCTGGTTGATGGCATCCACACGCGTGGTCCAGAACGCGATCACCGCCAAAGCATACTGCCAAACGTATCGTAACAGGCCTGCCAAGATCACGGCAAGCGGCAGACCGAGCATCCTCCAATCTGGATGCGGCAGGGTGGGCTTCAGCAGGATAAACAGAGCAACCCAAAACGGAAGCAACATGGCGCTGGTGATGAGCTTGAAGCCGATGTTCACAGCAATGTCCCCGTGAATCGGATGGATGGGCCTCAGAAGGCGCGGTGATAGCTCGCCGGTTCTTACCCGCCAAGCAAACTCGAAGGCATCCCAGGACATGGTGAGGTGCCCGAAGATCATGAATACCAAAAAGTACGCTACAAAATCACCCTGGCCAAAAGTGGCCGTATGCGCCTTGTTGGTAATCGTGCCCCCGCGCGCCGCCGTGGCCGCCGCCCACACCGCCAAAGAGATGAGGGGACCCACGAAGCCCCACACTGCCCAGATCAAGACACTGAACCGATACTGCGCCATGAGTGCCAGGGCCGTTTTGATGAACACCCGGTACACGACGACGTAGTAGGTAATGCGTTCCATCGCCTGCCTTGGCGAGAAGTTGAACGTCATGCAGATGCCTCCTGAGCCTCCACTCCCACAGGAAGAGCGTGCTCCTCAACGCCGGCATCGCCCTGAAAAAGCTGATCTATGATCTCCTCGATGGGCGGATCTTCTACGGTTAGGTCCAGCACAGGAAGGTCGCTCAGGATGCGTGCCACCACGATGGACGTGTCCGCGCGAGGGATCTTCAGCGTCACCTTTGCGCCATTGCGCGAAAGGACCTCGCCGTACTTGCATGCATCGGCCGCGGCTTCCTCGTTCTCAACGTCCAGCTCCACCAACTTGAACGGGGCGATGCGGCTGCTGAGCTTGGCAAGCTCGCCATCGTACAAGAGGCGGCCATGGTGAATGATGATGACGCGCTTGCACAGGGCGGTAACATCGGCCATGTAATGACTGGTAAGGATCACGGTGGCTCCGTGGCGCCGATTGTGCTCCGCTACGAACTGGCGGATGCGTCCTTGCATGGTCACATCTACACCCAGCGTGGGCTCGTCCAAGAAAAGGACACGGGGCCGGTGGAGAAGGGCGGCGGCAAGCTCACACTTCATGCGCTCCCCCAGCGAAAGGCTCCGCACTTGCTTGCGCAGGATCGGCTCCAGATCCAGAAGCGCCACCAATTCGTCCAGGGTTTCTCGGAACTGCTTCTGGGGCACCTGGTAGATGGCCTGGTTCACGAGGAAGGAGTCCATTGCGGGAATGTCCCATAAAAGTTGCTGGCGGTTCCCCATCACAAGGCTGATCTGGCGAAGGAATTCCTTCTCGCGCCTCCATGGAATGTAGCCCAGTACTCGGGCCTCGCCCGACGTTGGATAGAGCAAGCCGGCCAACATCTTGAGCGTGGTCGTCTTCCCTGCGCCATTGGGCCCAAGGAAACCCACGATCTCACCGGCCTCCAAGGAGAAGGTAACACCCTTTACGGCCTCTACGTTCTTGTACCGTCGTGCGAAAAGGCTCGCGAGGGAGGCCTTCACTCCTGCCTCGCGCTCATGGATCCGATAGCTTTTCTTCAGGTTAACGAGCTCGATCTGGGGCATATGCGTCTTTGCTACGCCCGTGTTCGTTGCCGCCGATCACCCGGCCATTCTGAAGTCCAGAGAGCGGGGCGGTTGCAACCCATTGCGGGCTCGGGTGCGATGCGCTTCGGTGACTTCCACACCATCTGCAAGGGCCAGCCGGTGCGCCTGCCATTCGAACCAAAGATCGCTCAGGCTTACTTCTCCCTCACGAATAAGGGCAAACTCGTGCCGGAAGATGCGCTCCACGCCCTCCAAGTCACCAATGGCTAGAGCGGCACGAGCCTGGGCGATGAGGACGCGGTCGTGATCCCGCAGCGGCTCTGGGAGGCATCGGATCACCGCTAAGGCCGCTCGGTATTCCTTGCACTCCAGGAGCGCGTTTAGGTACTCGATCGTCAACGCCGCCACGTCGGGGCGTAATTCCCAAGCTTCTCTTAACAATTCTACCGCACGCTGCGTGTCTCCACGGCGCATCGAGACGATCGCCAGATTTCGTAGAGCCCAAGCATTGCGCCTGCAGGCCACCGAGCGACGCCAGGCTTCTTCGGCGCCTGCTTCGTCAAGCGCCTCCATGCAGGCGTTGCCGAGGTGCCACCACGCCAGCCAATGGCTGCCGTTCGCCCGGTTAACCGAGGCCTCTAAGAGCGCGCGCCACTCCTCTTGCACCATGAATGCGCCCGGCTCAGCCTCCGGAGGCGACTCGGGGAACACACCCTCCTCAAGGAGGGTCAGCCACGGCCCTTGCTCCTTGCCGAGGCTCTCTTCAGGGAATGGAGTAGATGCCGGCATCGGCTTCGCATCCCCTACGGTTGCTCTGCGGCAGCGTTCCAGAGCGCCCCAACCCGAGCCGTACGCCAGCAGCTCCTCGGGGGGCATTTGAGCCGTGCGCGCCAACCTACGATGGAGCCTCTCCAGCGTAGCCTTGGATATTACGGTGTGGATCTCGTCCTCCACTTCTCTGCAGGCCACCGCCCAATCGGCAGCATGCGTGCGGTTCGGATTCACACGCAGGGAGCCGAAGGCCTCCGTCCAGGTCCACACAGAGCCTGCGGGCATGGGGAGGCACTCCATCTGCGTGCGGGCGAGCCCGGCCTGGATCTCCACGTAGCCGAAACCGGGCTGCGCCAGATATTCCTGCCAGCGCCGACCACCTGCATTCATGCCCCAACAAAAGAGCTTACGGCCGCGCAGGCGTGGCGTGGACACTTGGAAGAAGCCCGTTCCGTCTCTCTGCACAGCGGCGATCCAAGGCCGAGCACCGCGGGGAAGGCGGGCAAAGAAGTCGAAGGCGTGCGGGGCCTGTTCCGGAAACGTAATATCCCACCCCTCCATCACAGGGAGATCCACTACACCCAACCCGCCACGGTATGCATTGCAAAGTGCGGTGGATGCCGGAACCAATACGCGTAGGCCCTCTGCCTCTTGGATGGCAATGTTGGTCCACCAATACAACGGGATGGCATGGTCGTGAGGATTCACAAGCCGGGCGTGGACCAAAAGCACAGGAGCATCATTGGGCAGCCAGAAGTCGAGCTGCCAAATGAACCCCTTCACCCGATCCCATTCATACAGGCGCAAGCCCGGCGCGCCGTCCGGGGTGGATACGCGTGCCGCGAACATAGGGCTGCATGTAAGCGTGTGGTGCCCTGGTTGCCCGGGATTCCATTCAACGCCCCCGCTGAACCACGCATTACGGAGGGCGAGATTGGCAAATTGCAGGACCGGGTTCCGAGCTAATAGCTCTCTGCCATCCTCCAGATCCTCCAGCGATACAAGGCGCCCACCTAATCCCGGAAGGAACACGGCCTTTAGCCGATTGTTCTGGAGGACCAAAGCATCCAGATCCTTGACGCGGCGCTCTCGACTATACCCGTCTTGCATTCGATGGGGCAGGACCCTCCATCCGACGCGCCACCCCAAATAGCGCCGATCCCTCAAAGGCACATTGGGCGCAACGCCCACAACAACATCCTCTTCCCTTGCGCGAAAGAAGGGGAGGGGGTTCTCCGGCCCAAGATCGGCCGCAGGCAGGCGATAGGCAGTGGCGTATAGACGCGTCATGTTGTGAGGATACCCAACAACGAAGGGATGGCCATATGCCCATTCGGCTTACCCGTTGGAAGCGCGCTTGCGCCCTTACGTTCGTTCCCTGATGTGCAGCCGGCGACTGAGCGGAGGGCAACGCCATCTCCAACGCCCCCGGCACGAGAAGCTGAGGCATTTGCACAGATAAGCAGGAGATAACCTCTGATGCCGCGAAAACGAAAGTATCTGGGCTCGCCGGAACCAATCTCTACCCAGTTCGGCGCAATGCATTCGCGAGGAAGCAAAGATGGAACGACTCTCTCCGAAAGAAATCCAACACTACCGCGATCAGGGCTATCTTGTAGTGGAAGGACTGATTACCCCGCAGGAGCTTGCCGAGCTTAAAGCCGAAGCGGCGCGTATCTGCCGTGGTGCCTACGACATTCCCGGCATCGTTCCGGTACCTCAAGATGCCTCCGACGACGAGGCCCTCTCCAAGTATCTGTGCATCCACCAACCGCACAAGGTAAGCCGGGTCATCGAGGGGTTCGTTCGCCACAGGGGCATCGCAGAGGTGCTTGCTCAAGTGATTGGGCCCAATGTCAAGTGCATGCAATCCATGCTGTTTATTAAGCCCCCGGGGTTTCCCGGCCAGGCCTATCACCAGGACGAGCGCTATATCCCGACGGAGGACCGGAGCCTCACCGGCGCATGGATCGCCATGGACGATGCCACCGTTGAGAACGGATGCCTATGGGTGATCCCGGGCACCCACAAGGATCCCCTCTACCCCTGGGCTCCGCATAACAATCCCGAATATGACACAGCCGATGAGGCGCAGAATATCCCTAGGGAGCGGGAAATCCCGGTGGAGGTGCGCGCAGGGGCAGTAGTCTTTTTCAATGGACACCTGCTTCACAGCTCCCTCAAGAACCGATCCTCTCGATACCGGAGGGCGTTGGTCAACCATTATATGAGCGCCGAGTCCCGCCTACCCTGGTGCGGCTACGAGGACTATCGGGATGTGATCATCGTCGCCGGGACGGATCCCCATGCCGAGAAGGGGTATGCCGATATTGCAAGACCCCATCTTAGGGCTGTACGTCGCAGCGCAGGGTAATGTGCTGACATGGAAGGGTATCAGCGTGGGTTCGTCTCCACCCACATGTTGTCGAAGCCGTAATATCCACCTCCCGAGCTGAAGTAGCCGCTGGTGTAATGGAGGCGCACGTTGCCATTAAAGTTGAAATTGTTGGCAACGACCATGCCGTAGATATCGCCCGTGCCGTTGAAATTAACGGTCCCGCCGCTTTCCCCGTTGTAGGCGTAGATGCCTGCATCCAGTTCACTGTTACCGTTGATGTTCACCGAACTGGTTTGAGCCACATAGATACGCACGGCCTTAGAGGGGTCACTAGACATCTTGATGGAGGCCGTGCCTCCGTTAAGGTTGCATCCGCCCCCAGCCTGCCCACTCGGCCCGAACCAGATGGTGATGGGCCCGCTGCTGTTATTGAAATAGACCTTCGCGTTGCCGTTCAGGATCATCCCCGTAAGGTAGTAATTGGCGCCTCCCGGCTTCCCATTGAAGGTGAGAGAACCATTCCCGTTGAGCAGCACAGTATTATTCGTGATGGCAGGGCTCGCAAGGGCATTATCGTTGTGCGAGGCTAGGTAACTTAGCCCTCCCGGGAATTGCGCAGATGCAATCTGGTCTACGGTTTGCCACACCACCGGATCGGGATTGTGTACCGGTGTAAACCTGCCTGGTGGGTTGATATTTGCCGTGGCGTTAGTACCATTCAGCACCACGCTTCCGGTAATCGTCGGATTGCCATTAATGTTGAGCTGAGTATTGGTTCCGATGCTCCCCTCCACAAGTGGGGAGCCGTTCACGTTTCCCTGCTTCCGCGCGAACACGGCGTAATCTGCCTGGGTGCTGTACCCGCGCACCGACACCCTGATGGAGCGGCTCACCCCCTTATACGAGCCTGTCGCGATCACGTCCAAATAGGTGCCGGGGCCGGACCAGGGCGTAGTGGTTCCGCGGTTCACGCATTGCACTGTGTACGAAGTGGAGGGAACTCCAAACGGCTGGCTCACGCTCACCGCAACCGTGTCCGCCTGAGACACATTATTGCTGATCTTGCGGAGTTCCCAGTTCACGCCTGCCTCCGCCAGGTCTAGAGCAGCGGCATAGTTGGCGTCGTATGTGGCGCGCTGTTCGTGGGAGGCGCAATATGTGGCAATGCCGATCAGCAGTATGGATATAATCAATACGAAATAGAGCGCCGTAACCATGGCTACTCCGCGCGTCGAGGCGCGTGCAGGCATACCCGAGCACTTCATCGTCCTTTCCTCCCCTCCTACGCTCTGTGCGGGAGGCGCAGCCATAACTTAGCAAAGAATGTTGTTCCACACATCAGCGCCTTTCTGGAGTACCGGGCGAACATTCCACCCGCGCCGGCACTCCAAAAGTGCGCCCCGGTTCCCGTCCCGAAGTGGAGTGGCTCCTCTAGGGCCCTGTCACTACAACTCCGAACGGTCCGTAGGTGACGCTCCCGCCAAAGGAAGTCCCAGTAACGTCAATCGCCAGTCCACCTGCGAACAGGCCGATCTGGGCGGCATTCAGCGCCGAATACCGGGCTATTACGTTGGACCTTAACGATTGAATGCCGATGCTTGCAGGAGCATTCCAGTTGCAGTGGTCGGCATGAACCGCGCCCGTAGCAGACACGGAGATGAAGCTCGAAGGATCGGCTCCGGCAACGGGCCAGATTTGGCTGTTATCCGCCACGACGCCTCCCTCGTCCTCGTCGCCGCACTCCTCTTCCCCGGACGACACCTTAACGTACGTTCCGGCTTGGACGAAGGCGTTGCTCAGGTCCACGCCCTCCTCAGCAGACACAGCGAATCCCAAGGGCGCAAACACGGAAACCCCGCTCACATCGGCGCCGTCGTCCTCCGCGCGGATCGCTATTGGCCCAGAAGATGCAAAGAGGGAGGCTCCCCGAGCGTTCACCTCCTCGCCCTCTACGGCGATGCTCCCAGCGAGGATGCTGCTCGGCGCGTTTCGGCTGAGATCCAGCTCCTCGTCCGAGGCGAGGGACACGGATCCGCTCGCCTGCAGCGAGCATCCCGACAAAGCCATTTCGTCCTCAGCCGTAATGGTAATGTCGGACGCCTGAAAGCTTGCATTAGAGGCTTCCAGATCCTCGTCCCGAGCGTCCAAAGCGATGGCCCCTCCACAAATGAAGGAGGTTTGATCCACCAAGGCCATATGGTCACCGGATATCCCTTTGATGCTGCCCGCCATGTCATACACGTAGAAGCTGGCAGACGAAGCATGGAGCTCCTCTCCACACTGGAGCGCGATGCCTTCACCAACAGCCACGGAGGGACCTACTGCCGCGGTGCCTCCAACGTCTGCCACAATGGCCTTACCGGCCCTGGCGGTGAATGTGCTGACGGGCAGCAATGTGCCGATCCAGAACAAGTCGGTGCCCGTTGCCGACATGCCGTTTAGTATGATGTTCTTGCGCGCCGAGGCGGTCATAGACACGTCGAACCAGCATGTGGATCCCGTGAGGTCCACGCTACCACGGCCATCTCCTCCAGAGCATAGGAGGCCGATCCCGCCTGGAGCCGTTGCACCTCTTGTGGACACGCCATGGGACTTGGAATAGTGGTCCTCCTCATTGCTGTGTTTATCGCGGGCGCCTGCCTCTAACACGATCACGGGCGCCTGCAACGCTCCGTGAACGATGAGGTCTGCGCTTGCTCGGAGATGTAACGGAACTGCAAGCACGAAGGATTGAGACGCCGGTATCACCAACCCGGCAGGTTTCTTTGGGGGCTTGTAGGTAGTTCCCCCTACTGTCTTCGCCTTCTGCGTGTCGAAGGTGCCGTCCGCCATGATCAGGGCATTCACATCCACGCTAGGGCTGGATGCGAGGCCGATATCCACATTTGGCGAATAGAGGCCGTCACCGTTTACGTCCACGAAGGCGAAACCCGGATCTGCTACGGGCCCTCCTTGTGCAGCGCATACCCCGCCAATCAATACCAAGGTGACTGCGGCAACTAAGTGTCGGATGGGAAACATGGTTCCTCCTTCCAGGGATTTGGCCGGTGCACGTGCGGTGCCCCGTGCCGGCCTTCATTGGATTGTTCCGGCAACGGCGCGCAGGCTTCATCGGCATGGCTGCGGGGAATTGCTCCGTAGGAACGCCGGGTTTCACTCCGTGGTGAGGCGCGCCCAGAATAGTTAGCCGGCGGGTACTATTCACCCGTAAGAGGCAAGCATTTACATGCACGGCGGCTCGCCTTCTCCAGGAGGATCAACGATATGCCGACTTACGCAGGAGTATGCGAAACCAACATCACCCCTCCCCTGGGCGTGTGGATGTGCGGATATGCCTACCGCCCAACGGGATGCATAGGTGTCCACGACGAACTGTTTGCGCGGGCCCTTGTGGTGGATAACGGGGACACGCGCTTAGGACTCGTGGCCATGGACCTCATCGGTTTGGACTTTGATTTGGTGGAACGGGTGCAGCAACAAGTGCTTCAGGAGGTCGGGATTCCTCCAGAGGGGCTCATGCTCAACGCCACCCATACCCACGGAGGGCCCAATGTGCGCGCGTTCAACACCATGGGCAGTCGGGATGAGGCATACACCGATGTGCTCGTGCGGAAAATCGCCGGGGCGGTAAAGCAGGCGGCAGATAACCTTAGGCCGGCCCAATTGGTATACGGCCGCGCCCCCGTACAGCTAGGGATCAATCGGCGCGAGCGCCGTAAAGAGGACGGCCGCACCGTCCTCGGGCACAATTACGGCGGCCCCGTGGCGCCGTGGGTGGACGCTTTGGGCGTGCTGGATGCCCGCGGCAAGCCCTTCGCCCTGCTCTTCAGCCATGCTTGCCACGGCACCACATTGGGCGGGGATAACCTCCTGATCACATCAGACTTCTGCGGCGCCGCAACTCATGAAATCCTCAGGCAAACTTCCGGCGAAGTGATGCCCTTCTTCTTGCAAGGGTGTGCCGGAAACATTAATCCCCATCCTCGGGGCACATTCGAACACGCTCAAGCTCACGGGCGCACGTTGGCGGAGGCTGCCCTGGAAGCCTTAGACAAGGCATCGCTGCTTAAGGAACCCCTCCTCTCCTGCGAAGTGTCCACAGTCAACCTCCCACTCCTTCCGCCGCCACCCCCCGAGGCATGTGACCGGAACATCGCAGAATGGGAGGCGAAGGTACAGGAGGAAGAGCGCACCGGCCATATGGGCCGCATCCTCCATGCAAAGGGCATGCTGGAATACGCCAAATACGAGCGGCGCATGGCCGAGGTCGGCACGAACCCGGTCACGGAATTCAGCTTACAGCTCTTCAACCTCCATGGCGCGCGTATCCTTGGGCTTCCGGCCGAGGTGTTCGTACAATATGCCCTGGATTTCGACCGGCAAGCCATGGGCCCGGTGATGACACTGGGGTACACAAACGGCATTCATGGGTACCTTCCCACCGCTGCCGACTATGAGATTGGCGGCTATGAGGTAGAACATGCCCATCGGTATTACGGTACGCTGATGTTCGCCCCCGATTGTGAACGCATCGTGCGGCAAGCAGCGTATCGGCTTTTGGATATCGAACGGAGTGTACTGGTACCCTACCGCGTTTAGCAAATTCGAGGGCTTGAGAACTCACGTTGGCACCCTCGCAACGGAGGAAGGCTATGGCATCTCAACGAACGGTCGGAGAACCGGTGATAGATTTCATTCTGCGCGACACAGCCGGACGGAGCTACCATTCCGCCGACACACGCCGGCACGGCCCCCTCGTATTCGCATTCTACAAACGCTCATGTCCCACGTGCCTCTATACACTCCCGTTCCTGGAGCGTCTTCACCAAGCGTATCAGGGGAATGGTCCACGCGTTTGGGGGATCTCCCAGGACACTCCAGAAGACACCGCCGCACTTGCCCATGAACTTGGGCTCACATTCCCTCTACTGATAGATCGGGATTACGAGGTCACCGAGGCGTATGATCTCGTGTCGGTGCCGAACATCTATCTGGTGGACCAGGGCGACACCATCGTGCGCCATGCACCGGCATTCATTGCCGATGAGCTCAATGCCATATCCCGCATCTTTTCTGAGCGACTTGGCCAACCGTATCGCGCTGTGGTTACGGAAGACGATCACGCGCCTTCCCTCAAACCCGGGTGAGGCTCGCGCCGGCGGTCCTAGGTAAGGACTGCACTACCCCTCAAGAATACCGGGTGTCTCTCCGATAATCGGGTACGAATGGAACCGCTTACAGCGGGTGCGGAGGGCGCACGAAGCCCACCGCACAAGGGAGGGCACCTCGGTACTAACATGATACGCGGGCTTTACAGCGCCGCGACAGGGATGCTCGCGCAGCAGGCCGTGCAGGATGCCCTGGCCTCTAACCTAGCCAATATCAATACCACCGGGTTCAAGCAAGACGTACCCACCTTTCGGGCCCTGTATGATATGGCCCTGAACCGCTACGGCGGAATAGATGGAGCCGCCGCGTACGTGGGTGATCTAGGGCTTGGATCCACCTTCGACCGAACCGTCACCGATTTCTCACCGGGTTCCCTCACGCCCACACAGAACCCTCTGGACCTGGCTTTGGTAGGGGACGGCTTCTTCACCGTACAGACACCCGCAGGGGAGCGCTATACCCGAGCGGGAGACTTTCACATCGAACCGGTCCCATCGCCACGGGGGGCACAACCCGTTAGTTACCTGGTGGATGATCAAGGTCGCCGCGTCCTCGGGACTAAAGGCCCTATTAACACAGGCAGCGCCCAGAACGTTGTGGTAACCGAGCAAGGCGATGTTTTGGTGAACGGTTCCGTGGTAGATCGCCTCAAGATTGTAACGGCTCCTCCTTCGCAGGTGCGCAAGGAGGGCGGCAACCTATTCAGCATCCAGGGCACGCCTGTAGCGGCCAGCCCCAAGGTGCGAAGCGGCTTCTTGGAGCAGTCAAACGTTAGTGCCGTGGGCGCCATGGTCAAGATGATCGCCGTGCAGAGGGCGTATGAAGCAGCCCAGCGGGCCGTTACCTCACAAGATGATGAGTTGAACAAGGTGATCAATGAAGCCGCCCGAGTGTAACGAATACGAACAACCCGGCCGGACCGCGCAGTTCATGCGAAGCGGAGGCCGATGCTTCTCCCCAACCGACTGAGGGGAGATAGGATTCTGCGGCCCTAGGCCGCATTACAAGGAGATAAACGATGCGTGCACTCAACACATCGGCCACCGGTATGATGGCGCAACAATTCAATCTGGACGTGATCGCCAACAACCTGGCGAACGTGAACACCGTCGGCTTTAAAAAGGCCACCGCGGAGTTCCAGGACCTGCTCTACCAGAACCTGCAAACGCCGGGCGCGCTCTCGGCTACAGGCGGGCAGATCCCTACAGGGGCTCAGATCGGCCTAGGAGTGAGCGCCGGTAGAACAGGCCAGGTCTTCACCCAAGGCACGCTCCAACAAACAGGGCGCGAGCTCGATGTGGCCATCAAGGGAGACGGCTTCTTCAAAGTCCTGCTGCCGGACGGCACCACCGCCTACACCCGGGACGGTGCGCTAGAGATGGACGCTCAGGGGCGGCTCGTCACCTCCGACGGCAACCCCGTTCAGCCGGAAATCATCATACCGTCCGACAAGCAGCAGATTAACATCGCACCGGACGGCACGGTGAGCGTACAGCGAGCCGGTCAAACGAACTTCGACCAAGTGGGCCGCATCCAACTCACCCGATTCATCAACCCAGCAGGCCTCGAGCGTATGGGCGGCAATCTCTACAAGCCCACTGCCGCATCTGGAGATCCCATTGACGATAATCCCGGCCAGAACGGCCTCGGCACGCTCGTGCAGCAAACCCTGGAAACCGCGAACGTGGAAGTGGTGGAGGAGATGATCCGCATGATCACCATCCAGCGGGCCTACGAAACCAACTCCAAGGCGATCCAGACCGCGGACGAGATGCTTCAGGGAGCCAATAACCTGAAACGCTAGCGCGTGATGCCTGCGTGATGGAGGAGGCATTTCCATGGCTCTGTTCGTGATGCTTATCACCCTGGCCCAATCTACCGTGGCCCAGCCTCGAGTTCCTATGCAGCGCCCACCTTCAAAGGTGGTCGTACAAATGCGCACCGAGCCGACGGTACATGGCACGGTGTTCACCCTTGGCGAGATCGCGCGTGTGACGGGAAGCGACCGCGCCCTCGTTGAGCGCGTCTCTGCGGTGGAGGTGGGAGCCTCGCCATTGCCTGGCCTCACCCGTCTCCTCTTCCCGGGAGATGTGATCACCCGCCTACGTTACAACGGCATCAACCCCAACTCTGTGGTTCTAGAGAGTCCGCCATCCATCCGCATCGTGCGTGAAGCTGCCCGTGTAGATAACACCGCTATCGTGCAAGCAGCCACGCAGCAGGTGGAGGCTGCGAACTCAGGCGATGGCGAACTGGTGGTGCAGGCGTCCCCGCCTACAACGCAGTTGTACGTGTCCCCGGGTGTCCTCACATATCAGGCAGGCGCACCGCAGGGCGAGCTAGGTGGGGGAAGCGTCATCGTTCCCGTTTCGATTCTGGTGGACGGTAAGCCGGCCAAATCGGTGGACGTTCTGCTCAAGGTGCACCGAAAGTTTGCTGCCCTCGTAGCAGCTCGGCCTTTGGCTGCCCACGACACAATCGGTGCTGCAGACGTGACCACAGAGACCGTGGAGGCGCCACTCGGAGGACCGTCCTTTCTTAGGGATGTGAACTCGGTTATAGGCAAGCGCACTACCAAGCAGATACCCATGGGAGCACCCCTGCGTGAAGGGGATGTAGAAGCAGTGCCGGTGGTTGTGCCGGGCGCTCGGGTGAACGTCTTCATCACGGCCGGCGGCGTCACGGTCATTGCTCCCGCCGTAGCACGTACCCAAGGCGCCGTGGGAGACCGAGTACGCGTATTCGTGAAGACCACTCATAAGGAACTCTCAGGTACCGTGGTGGATGCCGGCACGGTGCGCGTGGAGGAAGTACCATGACACGCAACAGGATTTCCATTCTTATGATGGCAGCGCTTATGATCGCAGGTACGGCTCTTGCGGCGCGCTGCGACGGTCGGGATGACCCCGCCCAAACCAACGAGGGGGCTCATCCCGGTGCCAGGCCGACGGGCAGTCTATTCTCGCCCGATAAATCCTCGCTCTTTGCAGACCCCAAGGCGCATCGGGTTGGGGACATTGTAACCATTCTCGTTCAGGAGAGCGCCGTAGCTACCACATCCGCTAACACCAAGACGAGCAAGGATGAAAGCGCCAACTTTGGCGGGGTTACCGGAGCGTTAAGCGGACTGTTCAAACCCCTGGGTATCAAGCATTCCCTCTTGGGTCCCTTCGGCACGAACGATAAGCGTACTTCCAATGGATCGGGGAG
>Ga0078972_1006800_pt1 | contig 26481 bp, 20 predicted proteins | sample YelNatPaOPGAMG01_FD_67568 | JGI IMG/M metagenome (GOLD analysis project Ga0078972, IMG submission 67568) | Hot spring thermophilic microbial communities from Obsidian Pool, Yellowstone National Park, USA - OP-RAMG-01 (SPADES assembly) (version 2) | ecosystem: Environmental > Aquatic > Thermal...
CGGCCCCCCCCCCCCCCGGCCGCCCCCCCCCCCCCCCCACCGCCCGGCTGGCGCCCCCGGGCCGCTCCCCCCCGCCGTTGCGCCCGCGCCACCAGATCCGCCATCCGGTCCGCAGTCGCGTCCCACGACGTGTTCGCAAGCACAGCGCGCGCCCGCCCCGCCCGCTCTTCGCGTTCCTGATCCGGCGCCCGCAACGCCCGCTCGCATGCCTCCACGAACTCGCGCGGCGTCGCGCCCGCATACACGATCTCCCCATACGGCTCGATGACGTCCACGATCGGCGTGCCGGCGATCGGCTTTCCCGCAGCCATGTATTCGAGCGTCTTCGTGGGGCTGATGAATCGCGTCGCCTCGTTCCGTGCGAACGGCAGGAGGCAGGCCTCCCAGTTCGAAACATAAGCCGGCAATTCCGCATATTGCTTCTGGCCGAGGTAGTGCAGGTTGGGCCGCCTCGGCAGGCTCGCCTCTTCGATCTTCACCACCGGCCCGACCATCACGAACTGCCATTCCGGCCGGCTGCGCGCCGCTTCGTCAAGCAGCGCCAGGTCCATCCGCTCGTCGATCACGCCGAAAAAGCCCAGCCGCGGATGCGCGATGCCGGCCTGGTCCGGCGGATCCTCGAGACGCGTGCGCGCCCGCCCGAAATGTGCCGCATCCACGCTGCTCGGAAAGCAATGCACGTTCGCGTGGCGCCCGCGCTTGGCGCGGTACAGGCTCGGCCCGCCCGTAAACACGACATCGGCGAGCGCGAACAGCTCCTCCTCCCGCTCCAGCAGTTGCGGCGGCGCGTTCAGAAACCCGGACAGCTCGTCCATCGCGTCGTACACGACCACGCGCGGCTTCAGCCCCGCCAGCAGAGGCACGGCCATGGGCGTGTAGAACCAGGCGCAGCAGCCGCCAAGATCCTCCCGTCCGGCAAGCTCGGCGAGCAGCCTTCTGAGCGCCGGCATCTGTTCGTCGGAGAACCCCGGCGCCGCCACCGGCGTGTGCGGCCGCAGCACGATCACGTTCGGCTCCGCTTCGCTCGCCTCCCACCGCTCGCCGGCGCTTCTTACGGGCTCTTCCACGAAAAGCACCCTCGCGTTGTGCCGCGCGGCGAAACGGGATAGCAACTGCTGCGGCCGCTGGTAAACGAAGTCCCAGCGCAGGTGCGAAAAGGTAAGGATTACACCACGCAAGATCCTCAGCCCCCCTCTGAGATGGCCGTCTCAATTGCTTAGAAGAGCGTGCGCCGGCCCGCTTCTACCCAATGCAATTCCGCCTCCATCGCCTATTTCGGGGACAGGCTACGCAATCACCTCACACCGGCGGATGACTGCGCGCCGGCGCGGAGTTGCCTCCCCGCCCCTTGCGCCGGCGTCTTGAGGAATTTGGAGAAGGGATCAGCGCGCCGCGGCCGTGCGCTCGAGCACGCCGATCGCCGCGCGGCAGAACGCCGGAAGGTCCTCGGGCATATTTCGGGGACAGGCTACGCAATCACCTCACAGCGGCCGATGACTGCACGCCGACGCGGAGTTGCCTCCCCGCCCCTTGCGCCGGCGTCTTGAGGAATTTGGAGAAGGGGTCAGCGCGCCGCGGCCGTGCGCTCGAGCACGCCGATCGCCGCGCGGCAGAACGCCGGAAGGTCCTCGGGCTTTCGCGACGTGACCAGGTTGCCGTCCACGACCACCTCCGCGTCCTCGTAACGGGCGCCCGCGTTCACGGCGTCGTCCTTGATCGCGAAGAAGCACGTCATCGAACGGCCTTTCAGAATCCCCGCCGAGCACAGCACCCACGCGCCATGGCAGATGCACGCCACCAGCTTTCCCGCCGCGTCCATGTCCCTCACGAACGCGTTCGCCTTCGCGTGCCGCCGGATGTGGTCCGGCGCATACCCGCCCGGAATCACGACCCCGTCGAAATCCGAGCTTCTCGCCTGTTCGTACGAGCGGTCCGCCACGATCGGATAGCCGTACTTGCCTGCGTACGTAGCGCCGGCTTCCGCCGCCACAACCACCACCTCCGCTCCGGCCTCCTTCAAACGCAGGTACGGATACCAGACCTCCAGGTCCTGATAAAGCTGGTCCACAAGAATCGCGATTCGTTTCCCTTCGAGCGCCATATGTCATTTCCAGTCTGCCACGAACAGGCTGAACTCGTGGGCGTGCACGAGTACGGAATGCGCGCGGCTCGCCGCCTTCCCGCGCCGGGCATTCCCATTGACGGCGCCGAAGAAAAATGCGGCGCATTTGAGCGCAATGATATCCAAACAGACGAAATCGCTCTCTCGCGAATTGGGGCTTCACTCATCGGAGGCGCCGAAACCGAGCCGCGGTCGTGTGTGGGCTTCGCATTTCACGACCGGGTTTCCGCTTATGATTGAGGTATTCTCGATTTGAAAGGCAACCGTGAAGTCGACGGTCCTCATCGCTGTTTTCGTTTTGCTGTCGTTTTGTGCGACGGCGGCAGACGTCCGGCTGACCGGCCGCGTGGTTGATGAAAATAACGCCGCGGTTGCCGGCGCGCAGGTCTCCATCAGGCCCGCTGCCTCCGATGCCGCGGCCGCGCCGCACATTCAGGCGATCGCGGATCCCACCGGCGCATTCGCCGTCCGCTTGGAAAACGCCGGCGATTACCTGGTCAGCGTCGAGCGCCAGGGCTTTTTCCGGCTGAAGGACCATCCGATTCACCTGGCCGACGGCCCCAACGAGATCACCCTCACTCTCAATCCTGCGCGCGAGGTGTTCGAAAAGGTGGACGTCGCGTATTCGCCGCCCGCCATCGATTTCGATCGAACCACCAGCGAGGAGCGGCTCACCGGCAACCAGGTGCTCGAGATTCCCTATCCATCCACGAACACCCTGCGCAACGCCATGCGGGCCGCTCCCGGCGTGGTCCAGGATTCTCAAGGCGGCATTCACCTGAACGGAGGCACCGAGGAGCAGGTCCTCTACACGCTCGACGGTTTCGAGATCAACGACCCCGTCAGCGGCCGCTTCGACACCCGCCTGAGCGTCGAGGCCGTTCGCTCCATGGATATCTCCGGATTCAATTCGGCCGAGTTCGGCAAAGGGCCCGCGGGCACGCTCGCAATCAACACCTCAACCGGCGACGACCGCTTCCGGTACTCCGCTACCAACTTCATTCCCGGCCTCGAGAACCGCAAGGGCATTACCATCGGCGGCTGGACGCCCCGGCTGAATTTTTCCGGACCCATCCGCAAAGGCCGCGCGTGGTTCTCCGACAGCATCGACACGCAGTACGACAACAACATCATCGAGGAACTTCCCAAAGGGCAGGACCGCAGCCACAGCCTGCGCATGAGCAACCTGCTGCGCAATCAGATCAACCTCACCCCGTCGAACATCCTCTTCACGGGGTTCATGGGCAGTTTCTGGATCGCCAACCGGCAGGGCCTGAGTGCGCTCGATCCTGTCCCGACCACGCTCGACCGCCGCTCGCGGCAATGGTTCTTCAACGTCAAGGACCAGGTCTACTTCAAGCGCGGCGCGCTGGCCGAGTTCGGCTACGCCGCCACGCGCACCTTCGGCCGCGACATTCCCCAGGGCCACGACATTCTGCTCATCACGCCGTTCGGCGACCAGGGCAACGCCTTCTTCGACGGAACGTATCGCGGCGGCCGCGATCAGTTCCTGGCCAACCTCTTCCTGCCGACGTTCACCTTCCTCGGCACGCATCAGCCGAAGCTGGGAACCGATCTTCAGGCGATCAGCTATTGGCAGAACATCCGCCGCACCGGCTACGACTTCACCAGCACCACCGGCGCCGTCTTGCGCAGCGTCGTCTTCGGCGGCAGCGGCCGCCTGCGCATCACCGACTCGCAGCAATCCCTCTACATTCAGGACTCCTGGAAGCCGCGCCCCAGCGTCCTGGTTGAAATGGGCCTTCGCCAGGATTGGGATCGCATCCTCGGCAACGCCAATCTCGCCCCGCGCCTCGGCTTCTCCTGGGCGCCTCCGGGACTGGAGTTCACCAAGGTCTCCGGCGGCTTCGGCGTCGTGTACGACCAGGTCAACCTGCAGATGTTCAGCCGCCCGCTCGACCAGTTCGCGATCGCGACCCAGTTCCTTCCCGGCGGCCAGGTCTCGCGCGGCCCCGCCGTCTCCCTGTTTGCGCCCGCCGCCGGCCCGCTCAAAACGCCGCAGTACCGCAATTGGAATCTCGGCGTCGAGCAGCGCTTCGGCAGCGAGTTTTACGCGCGTATTCAGTACACGCGCCGCCGCGGCCGCGACGGCTTCACCTATCTGAACGCGCTCGACTCCGGCTTCGTCCCCGGCCCCGACATGACAGCCGCATACGGCTACAACCAGTTCGATGCCGTGTACCGGCTCGGCAACCAGCGCCGCGATACCTTCGATTCCGTCGAGCTCACCGTCCGCAAGACGTTCCGCAAGCAATACGACTGGATGGCCAGTTACACCCGCTCGCGCGCGCTTTCCACCAGCGTCGTCGATATCAATCTCGAGCAGCCCTATCTCATCACGCAGAACGCCGGCCGCATGCCGTGGGATTCGCCGAACCGCTTCCTGAGCTGGGGCTACCTGCCCACCTTCTGGCAGAACTGGGCCGTCGCTTACCTGCTCGAAGCCCGCGACGGCTTCCCGTTTTCCGTTCAGGACGAAATGGGGCAGATGATCGGCGGCCTGAACCGGCTCCGCTTTCCTTTTTTCTTCGAGCTCAACCTGCACCTCGAGCGCCGTTTCGTATTCCGCAAAAACAAATGGGCTTTCCGCTTCGGGTTCAATAACATCACGAACCATCAGAATCCGAATGTGGTCAACGGCGATGTGAATTCCCCGAATTATCTTGCCCTCTACGGCGGCCAGAGCCGCGCCCTGAACTTTCGGATCCGGTGGTTGGGAAGGAATTAGCGAGCGAAAGATTCGGGTAAAATCTAGGATTGCCGCAGCCCCAAGTAACAGTGATTATCCCGACCTTGACGGCGGGACAGAAGCTTGTCGAGTGCCTCTGTTCGCTTGAGCGGCAGACCTTGCGGGAATTTGATGTCGTGATCGTGGATAACAGCGGAAAACAGCTCGCCCGCAAAACGGGAGCGGACCGTTCCGGCGCGGCCATTCTGGAGCCCGCGGAAAATCTCGGCTTCGGCGCCGCCGTCAATGCCGGATTCCGCGTTTCGCGCGCGCCGTTCATCGCCGCGCTGAACGACGACACGGTGGCGCATCCGGAATGGCTCGCCGCGCTGGTCGACGCCATCGGGCAGCGGCCCGATGCCGGCATGTGCGCATCCCAGGTGCGACTTGCCGGCTCGCCCGCCCTCGATTCCGCCGGCATGCTGATCTCCGGCGACGGCACGAGCAAGCAGCGCGGGCACTTGGAATCCCCCGAGCGCTTCAGCCGCGCCGAAGAGGTGCTCCTCGCCAGCGGCTCCGCTGCGCTCTATCGCCGCGCCATGCTCGATGAGATCGGCCTCTTCGACGAGCGCTTCTTCCTCTATTGCGAGGACACCGATCTCGGCCTCCGCGCGCGCTGGGCCGGCTGGAAATGCCTGTACGTGCCCGGCGCAATCGTCGAGCACCATTATTCGCGCACGGCCGGAAACGCCTCCCCGCTCAAGGCTTATTACGTCGAGCGCAACCGGCTGTTCGTGATTCTGAAGAATTTTCCCGCCGGGATGCTGCTTCGCGCCCCGTTCCACATGGCCGCGCGCTACTTCTGGCACGCGGCGTCGATCTTCCACGGCCGGGGCAGCGCCGCGCGTTTCCACCAGGACAATCGGGGCGCGCTCGCGCTCGCGTGGATCGCCGTGCGCGCGCACTTCGCCGTCCTCGGCCATCTCCGCCACCTCTGGCGCGAGCGCCGCCGCATCCGGCGCGCCGCTAAAATCGGCCCGCGCGAATTCCGCCGCGTCCTTGCGCGGCACTGGATCACTCCAAGGCAGGTGGCCGCGCTATGACGAAGGCAGCGACTCCGGAATCCCTCCTCATCATCGTTCCCGCCTTCAACGAGGAGGCGGCCATCGGCAGTGTCGTCCGCGAAATCCGCGAGAAGGTTCCCGATGTGCCCGTGCTCGTCATCGACGACTGCTCCGTCGATTCCACCGTCGCCCTGGCCCGCGCCGCCGGAGCCGAGGTCCTCTGCCTGCCTCATCACCTCGGGCTCGGCGGAGCCGTGCAGGCCGGCTACAAGCTCGCCTACGAACTCGGCTACCAGTACGTCATCCGCATCGACGGCGACGGCCAGCATGATCCCGCCTACGTCGAAAAGATTTTCCAGGCCCTGCGCCGATCCTCCTGCCAGATGGTCATCGGCTCGCGCTTCCTCGACGGCGGCGGCACCCACTCCGGCCCCGTGCGCGCGCTCGGCATCGGCGTGTTCCGGCTGATCCTGCGCCCCATCCTCGGCAAGCCGGTCCACGATCCGACCTCGGGATTTGTCGGCGTCAATCGCGCCGCGCTCGAGGTCTTCAGCAAGAGCTTCCCCCTCGAGTACCCCGAGATCGAAGCGCTCGTGGTCCTCCAGCGCAAGGCGTTCTCGTTCGTCGAAGTGCCCTGCCGCATGCGCCCGCGCATGGCCGGCAGAAGCACGATCACGGCGATGAAATCGCTCTATTACATTTTTCACGTTCTGCTCGGAGTCTTCGTGAATGTGCTGAAGTACGAGCGCAGGCGCAGACTCGGGAGGCCCGCGCAATGATATCGGTCTGTGTTCCCTCCGCGCCCCTGCGGCCGGAAGCTCTTTCCGCACGGAGCTAAAGCATGGATGGCTTGCTGAATTTCCTCACCGGCTTGAGCGTTCTGCTCATTCTCTTCGTGCTCGCGTCGGTGCGCCGGGCGCATATCCGCGTCGAGTACTCCGTGAGCTGGTTTGCCGCCGCGCTGATCCTGCTCGTCGTCTCGCGCTCGGAGTCGGCGCTCCGCGCGATCTCCGGCCTGCTCGGAATCGGCGTGCCGCCGCTGGCGTTGCTTACCGTGGCCGGATGCGTCTTCCTCATCGTCCTGTTCCGCCTGTCCGTCATCATCTCCGGCCTCAAGGACGCCAATATCGCGCTCGCCCAGCGCGTCGCCATTCTCGAATTCCACCTCCGGACGCTGAATGAAAAAACAGAAGCGCACAAGTGAGAAGAAATCTGCCGCTCCGGCGCCCGCCGCGGCGGGCCTCAGGACATGGCGCTACATCGCCGGACTCGCGGCCGGCCTCATCGCCGTACTGGCCGCCTACGGCCCGGCGTTGAGCGGGTCGTTCGTGTTCGACGACCTATACCTGCCGTTTACCTCGCTCGAATTCGCCAATGCCGGCGTCCGCGCGTGGCTGGGCGCCCGGCCGCTGCTGATGTTCACGTTCTGGGTGAACTACCACCTGAGCGGACTCGATCCGTACTCCTATCACCTGCTCAATGTCCTCCTGCACTTGATAACCGGAGCCGTCGCGTTTCTGATCGTGCGGCGCCTGCTCGCGCTGGCCCAAACGCCGCCCGGCTTCAAAACGGATGTGCTTGCTGCTTTCGCGGGCGGCGTCTTTCTGCTTCACCCGTTGCAGACCGAGTCTGTCGCCTATGTCGCCAGCAGGTCCGAAACGCTGAGCGTCATGTTCTTTTACGCCGCTTTCGCGCTCTTTCTGTATCGCCGGTCGGACGCGATTTCCTGGAAGGCTGCGATGGGTGTGCTGCTCCTGTTCGGCGCCGCCGCCAGCACCAAGGAACATGCAGCCGTGCTTCCGGCGCTGCTGCTGCTCACGGATTATTACTGGAATCCGGGCTTCTCTTTCCAGGGCATCCGCCGGAATTGGCGCGTCTACACCCTCATCGCCGGAGGCGCGGCTGTTGCGCTGCGCTTCGTGTGGGTCGTCCTGCGCGCCAGCGACAGCGCCGGATTCAATGTCAGGCAGTTTACGTGGTACGAGTACCTCTTCACGCAGTTCCGCGTGATCTGGCGGTATATCCGGCTGTTCTTCCTGCCGTACGGCCAGAACGTCGATCCCGACATTCCGATCTCGCGCACGCTCTTCGAGCACGGCGCCGTGTTCGGACTCGCCGCGCTCGTCGTCGCCGTCGCCGCCGCCATCCGCTACCGCCGCCGCTATCCGCTCGCCTCGTACGGCTTCCTGGTCACTCTACTGCTGCTCGCCCCGACCTCCTCGGTGATTCCCATCGCCGATCCCTCCGCCGAGCACCGTCTCTACCTGCCGTTCATCGGCTTGCTGCTCGTGCCGCTCGAATTCCTGCGCCGCTGGAACGCCTCGCGCCAGGCGCTCGCGGCGGCGCTCGGCGGCATGCTCTGCCTCGCGGGCTGGCTCACGTATCAGCGCAGCCTCGTATGGGCCAGCGACATGGCCCTCTGGTCCGATGCTGCTTCGAAGTCGCCGCGGAAAATGCGCCCGCAGTTCCAGCTCGCCTACGCCTACTACGCAAGGGGACAGTGCAAGACGGCGCTCCAGCACTACGAAGCCGCCGCCCGGGCCGAAAAGCCCGATTATGGGCTGCTGGTGGATTGGGCGCTGGCCGAGGAGTGCGCCGGGCAATGGCAGGATGCGATCGCGAAGCTTCGCGCCGCCGCTGCCCAGCGCGGCAACGCCCATGTTTACTCTCTGATCGGCTTCGTTTACGCCCGCCACGGCCAAAGCACCGAGGCTTTCCAGGCGCTGGCGCTCGCCGAGAAGCTGGACCCGAATTTCGAGATGACCTACGTCTATCGCGGCGGCCTCTACCAGGCGCTAAACAATCTCCCCGCCGCCGCCGCGGAATTCCGCCGAGCCCTCGGCATCAACCCCGCCAACCAGAGCGCGCGGGAAGGCCTGGTTCAGGTCGAGCGCGCGGCCGGCTTCCGCTGAGGATCCGCGTGCTTCGCATCGGCGTAAACGCGCTTTATCTCATCCCCGGCGGGGTCGGGGGCACCGAGATTTATCTGCGCCACCTGCTCGCGGCCCTTGGCGAAATCGACCGCGAGAACCGCTACACCGTCTTCGCCAACCGCGAGACCGGCGCGGATCTGCCGCCGCGGCTTCCGAACTTTCGCGTCGCCGTGCAGCCGTTGCGGGCCGCCATCCGGCCGGCCCGGATTCTCTGGGAGCAGACCGCGCTTCCGGCCGCTGCCGGCAAGCTCGATGTGATGCTCAATCCCGGTTTCACCGCGCCTCTCCTGTCGCCCTGCCCCAACGTGACGGTCTTCCACGACCTCCAGCATAAGCGCCATCCCGAATACTTCCGCTGGTTCGACTTGCCCTTCTGGCGCATGCTCCTCTACGGCTCCGCGCACCGTTCGAAAATCCTGCTCGCCGATTCGCAGGCTACGCGCGACGACCTGCTTCGGTTCTACCGCCTGGATCCCTCCAAGGTCCGCGTTGTGCCCCTCGGCGTGGCCGGGCGGTTTTTTGAGATCGGCCGCGAGCGTTGCGGCCGCCAACCCCAGCCGTATTTCCTCTGCGCTTCGACGCTGCACCCGCACAAGAACCTTGTTCCGCTGATTCGCGCCTTTGCCGGATTTGCGCGCCGCCGGCCGGAGTTCCGCCTGGTGATCACGGGCGTCCGCGGATTTCACACCCGCGCGGTCGAGGAGACGGTCGCGGATCTCGGGCTCAAGGATACCGTCCGTCTCACCGGCTGGCTGCCGCGTGAGGATCTCTACGCCCTCTTCCGCGATGCGTTCGCGTTTATCTATCCCTCGACGTTCGAAGGCTTCGGTCTCCCCGTCGTCGAGGCGATGGCCGCGGGCGTGCCTTCGGCGTGCTCCTCGATCGAGCCCCTGGCCTCGCTCGCCGGATCCGCCGCTCTGCAGTTCGATCCGTTTTCGGAAACTGCGCTCCTCCAGGCGCTCGAACGCCTCGCGAGCGACGATGCGCTGCGCCGCCGGCTCGCCGCCGCCGGCCCGCTTCGCGCCGCCGATTTCAGTTGGACGAAGACCGCCGAAGCCACGCTCGCCGCCCTTCGCGATGCCGCCGGGCCCGCCGCCTCCAACGCCGGACCGCAAACCCGATAGAATAGTCCGTAATGACGAAAGTGCAGCTACGGTTCGCGCTCGAGCGTAAGCTCGATGAGATTCTGATGAGACGCATCGCCGAGGCTCACAGCATTTTCGGAATCAATCGCATCGAGCCCGCGCCTCACGGCTTGACGGTCGATTACGACGCCTCGCGCCTCACCGAGGATGATGTGGAAGCAGCCCTGCGCCGCGCCGGCCTGCCCGTCAGGCGCCTGGATGAGCACACATGAACGAGCGCGCATTCTTCACCGAATCCGAGACCAGAAAGGCCGCCACGCTGACCTGCCCCTTCTGCAGGATCGCAGAGTCCTACGACCTGCGATGGCTCGTCCGCAAGAAGAAAGATCGCCTGCCCCCCGGCGCCGAGGCCGAAGACCGCGCACGCTTCCAGAAAGCGCAGAGCTACATGGTCCTGCTCGACGACAAGGTCGCCTGCAAGAACCTGCGCTGCCGCAAGCGCTTCGATATCTCGGGTGTGAAGACGATGGCATTTCTGAACGAAGGTGGCCTCCCCCGGACGGAGTAGCTTTGCAGGGGTTAAGGGCGCGGGCGCGTGAGCGGGAGGGACCGCGCCCGCGGCAACTGCCGGCCAGCGGAAGCCACAGCCTGCGTGTTTCACGGCGATTGTCGCCCGACCGCCTTGAGCGCTAATCTGCGGCTTCCTTTTACTTGTAATGTAAGAACCACCTGAGGGTGAAGTCCCCAAACGCAAGTCTGCGGGTGCTCAAGTAAGGGTAGTGAAATGGTTTCCGATGGGGGTAGTAGGGCAGAACCGTTTAGTACTTTTTCTCCAAATCCTGCGGGACCGCAACCGCCGCGCACCCGCCATCTCTGCTTCAGTTCTTCGCCGCGCCCGGAGCCGCAGGGGGGCTGATCGGAGTTGCAGCGGCAGGCGCCACGGCCGCTGGAACGTTCAATTTCTGAACGATCCCGGAGACGTAATTCGTGGTTTCGGAAATCGCCGGGATTCCTCCTGCCGCGTCGGTGCGGGAGGGCCCGGCATTGTAAGCGGCCAGCGCCGCCGCTAGATTACCCTGATATCTTGTGAGCATCTGCTTCAGAAACTTCGCGCCGGCGCTCAGGTTTTCCGCGGGATCGAACGGATCCCGAACCCCAAGCTGCTCAGCAGTTTCCGGCATTAATTGCATCAAGCCGAGCGCGCCTTTTTCCGATACCGCGCAGGGCAGGTAGCCCGATTCTTTTTCGATGACCGTGCGCAGCAGGTCTGGCGCCAGTCCCTCGCGCTTCGAAATCTGCTCCACCAGCGGACCGATTTGCTCGGCCGGCACCGGCTCGCACGCCGGCGCGGCCGCCGCCGGCAGCGGCAAGGGCGGCCATGGCGCCGTGAAGAACGAATCCTGATCCGTTTCCGCCGGTTGGAGACGCGCTCGGATCCCCGCCCGCTGCCGCTCCACGCTTGCGCGCTGCCTGTCGCCGGCCGATGCCGGTTGCGCGCCGGCGCCCACCCGCTGCTTGCCCGGCGTAGTCTGGACCTCCTGTGCCGAAACGCACAGCGCAACCAACAAAGCCGGCAACAGGGCAGCCAGGAGTCTCATTACTTTACTTTCTCTATCGGCGCTTGCGCCCCCGCGCTTTAGCCCTCATGGCCGGAAAGCCGCGTTGACGAACGTCTGCTTCGCGGCCGCCTGCCCGTCCACCGCCGCCGAAAGTTGCAGAACCCCCGCTACTTTCGCTTCGCCGCTCAGCACAGCCCCCAGGGCGCGCGTCGCCTCCATGAAAAGCAGCGAGCCGAATGCCACGAAGTTCTGGCCCCCGTAAAGGGACCGCAGCTTGCGGTGAAACGCCGAAACCAGCCGCGCCGAAAAAGCCGCAAGCTGCTTCACCGCCTCCGCCGGATCGCCCTCCAGCGTGGCCGCCAGCCTGCCTCCGCTGACGCCGAGGTTCACCAGGCTGTCTACGAAAGCGGCCTCGGCGGCAAGCAGCGCCAAAAATTGCCGCGGCCGCCGCTCCACAGAGGCGATAATCCGCTGCGCCTCGCCGGGCGAGTAAAATCCCGCCCTCTTGCGCTTGCCGGCCGCAACCAGCACCGGCCGGATCGCCTTCAGTTGCGCCGCCAGATTCCGCAGCACATTCACCCGCCCCAGGCGCGCGCTCTCCGGGCTCATCGCGTCGTACGCCAGTTCGCTCTTCCGTTTCCCGCGCAAAGGCGGCAGCGCCTGGTAAACCAGCAAAGGAAACGCAGCGCCCAAATCGTCGTAATGATCGATGTCCGCGAACCACGCCAGCGGCAGCCATTTTCGCATCGCCCTCTGCACCGCCACGGACATCTCGGAGTACACCGGCAGGAATTGCGCGTCCCGCTCTCGCGGCGCGCGCAGCCAGCACGCGCCCGCGCTCGCCGGCAACGACAGCGTAAGCGACGCCTCGATCGCGGCGGCTTCCTTCGGCAGCGCTCCCAGCCACTCCTCCGGCCCCGGCCCGAAATCGTAGGCGCTCAACACCGGCCCCAGCGCCGCCCGCGCGCCCCCGCTTCGAAGCGTGCGCCGGTCCGTGAACGACAGCGTCAAATCGCCCGCCTTCCGCGCGCCTGCCAGCAAGGATCCCGTCAGCCCCAGCACGCTCTGATAGGCGTTCTTCTTCTCCAGCCGGTCCGACGCTGCGATCGTGTATGCGAACAGCCGCCCGTCCGCGCCGCTCTCGACCTCCAGTTTCGCCAGCGCCTCCGTCCCGGCCAGCGACTCCCCGCGATCCATGAACGGCAGGTGCAGTTCGAGCGAGACCTGCCGCCGCATGCCGTGCGTCAGCACCGCCTGCCTGAGCGCGGCCGGCGACCCCGCCCGGAGCGTGCGCGAAAAGTCGCCCGCCAGGCACTCGCGATAAAGCTCCAGGCCTTCCGGCGTGAACTCGAACGAGCAGTCGATGAGCGCCGTGCCCGAGCGATTGCTCTCCAGCCGGTACGCCAGCTCCGCCGAATACTTGTTCGCGACCGCCTTGGCGGCCTTTTCGCAAATTGTCTGCGCCGCCTCCAGCGCGTCGCGCACCTTCGTTGCCGGGTCGCCGCCAAGCTGCTGTCTTACCCATTCATCCGCGGTTTCAAGCGAGGCCGGATTCAACGCGCGCGCGGCGTATTCCTTCAACCTGGCGAGCGTCGCCGCCGCTTCCGCGTCACCCAAAAGCGCGTCCGCGGCCGCCGCCGCGCTCGACAGCTTCTCAAATCCGTCCGCATCCACCGCGGCCGCCAGCAGCCCGCCGGCCGCCGCGTCGATCCACATTCCCGCCGGCGATCCCACGAAGCCCGGATCCGACTCGATCGCCTTCCCCAGCGCCGCTTGAAACGCGGCCGGCGACTCGATCTCGACCGCGGCGCGATGCGCCCACTGGGCGATCTGCTCGAGCGCCGGTCCGCCCACGGCGTTCCAGATCGCCTCCGCCGCCCGCCCTTCGATCCCGTTCCAGCGCTCGAAAAACCGGCCGAGCGCCGCCGGGCTCACGCCGATCCGCGCCGCGGCCGCTTCCGCCCTGCCCGCCGCGGCCGCGCGCTCGATGGATTCCAGCCACTGCGTATAATGCACGCCGAGCAGCGCCGCCGCCAGTTCGCCCGCACCGCCGGGCAGATCGCCGGCGCCCGTCTGCGCCGCCAGTTTCGCCGCCACAGTCAGCCCCGAGCCCTTCTTCTCAAACAGCCGGACGCGAAGCCTGCGCTGCTCGTCCAGCGTTACCGCCGCCCAGAACGAACCGCTGAGCGACGCCTCGACCGCCGCCTCCATTCCCGTCGCAACCGCCAGCCCGAGGTCGGCCGCGAATTGCCCCGCCGCCACCTCCCGCATCCGGTTGTAGTCGAAGCCGACCCGCGCGTCGCCCGCAAACTTCAGCGCGCCGTCGATCGAAACGATGAGCGCTACGCCGGCCTCCAGGTCCGCCGCGCCGGTAATCGACGCTGCCGGAATCGCGTGGCGAATCGCCGCCTGGAACTGGTCGCGTGCGCCCGCGCTCCGGTCCGCGGCAACCATCGCCGACGTGCGCACGCGCGCCGTGCGATTACGGCTCCACTCCAGCCGTGCCGCCGGCGCCGCGTACCGTTCATCCCCCTGGCTGCCGTCCTCCGTTTGCGCAATCGCCACCGTGTAGCGATGGGTCAGGGGATCGGCCGCAAGCAGTCCCGTAAACGGCGGCTGCCCGGCGCCTCCCGCGCGCGCCAGCGCGGCGCCCTCCTCCAGATAGCTCGCGAGGTCGAGCGCGGTCTGCTCCCGGAACAGCCCGGCGGGCACGCTCTCGATATCGCGCAGCGGAAGCGCTTGATTGTCCAAAACAGCTTGGCTGATTTCGTCTGTCATGGGATTTTCCGGACCGCAAATGCGGCGTTCGATTATACGGGCGCCCCCTCCGGATTCAGGTCGCCGCGCCCGGCGGCCGCTCACCATCGGCGCTCGTAAATCGAACAGCGCTCGATGCTTGCGGGCGCCGGAAATTTTCTTCGCGCACGTGTGACCGGCGGTCCGTGATATTCTCGTGTTGACTGATGAAACTGGATCTTGACGCACTGAAAACGGAAGTTCTGGAGCACCTGGAAGCCGAGGGCTTCGTCGTGTTTCACGGCTACTCGCGGCTGGCCGAAAGCGATTCCTTCGTTGCCTGGGACACCGACCGTTTTCCCGATTACCGCAGCTTTGTCGCCGCCGCCAAGCGCGCCGGCGTGAAGCTGATTGTTTACCACTTCCGCGAATTCACGGCCGCGCACATCGAGGAGGCCTCCGAACGTCTGGAGGACTCGGAGATGAGCATGGACGAACGCCGGCCCATCGAGCGCCGTCTCAAGGCCTTGAACGGCTACGAGGGCTTTACCTGCGCGCTCGAACTTTCCTTCGATTTCGAGAACCGCGTCTACCTCTTCAGCCTTCGCTCCGAGTGGTATGAGGAGTATCTCGATCTGCTTGAAGAAATCGACGCCGCATTCGGCGACGAAGACGATGAGGACGACTCGATCGGCGGCTACTATTCCCGGAACTAGCAACCTCAGGGGCGGTTGTTTTCGCCCGCCGATCCGCCATGCCTGATCCCGCCCGCTGGCGATTCTCCCCCGTCGATCGGGACGCCGCCCGCCGGCTCGCCTCGGCCCTCGATATCTCGCTTCCCGCCGCCCGCGTGCTCTGCGCCCGCGGCTACGGCGAACCCGAGGCCGCCCGCCGCTTCTTCGCGCCTTCGCTCGAGGACCTGCACGATCCGCGCCTCCTCGCCGGAATGGATGCCGCCCTCGACCGCTTGCGCCGCGCCATCCGCGCCGGCGAGAAAATCCTGCTCTACGGCGACTACGACGTCGACGGCGCCACCTCGGTCGCCATTCTGAAGAAGGCGATCGAGCTGGCGGGCGGCGCCGCGACGTTCCACATCCCGCACCGGCTCCGCGACGGCTACGGCATGCGCCCCGAGGCCATCGATGAAGCCGCCTCCGCGGGCGTGAGCCTGATCGTCAGCCTCGACACCGGCATCCGCGCCGCCCAGGCTGTCTGTCGTGCGCGCACGCTCGGCATCGACGTCATCGTCACCGACCACCACCTGCCGGAAGCCGAGCTCCCGCCCGCGCTCGCCATCCTCAATCCGAATCAGCCCGGCTGCCCGTACCCGGAGAAGAACCTCTGCGGCGCGGGCGTCGCCTTCAAGCTGGTGCAGGCGCTGCTCGGCTCCCTGGACTGGCCCGCCGATAAGCTGCGGCGCGTCCTCGGGTCGTTTCTGAAGATCGTCGCCATCGCCACGGTGGCCGACGTGGTCCCGCTCACCGGCGAGAACCGCGTTATCGTGAAGCACGGGCTGGAGGCGCTTTCCTCGGTGCGCAACCCGGGCCTGCGCGAGCTGATGCGGCTGGCGGGGATCGCCGACGGCGCTACGCCCACGGCGGGGCAGGTCGCCTTCCGCATCGCGCCCCGCCTGAACGCGGCCGGCCGCATGGCCGACGCCAACGCCGCCGTCGACCTGCTGCTCACGTCCGATGCGGAGCGCGCCCGCGCGCTCGCCGAAGAACTGCACAACCTGAACCGCGACCGCCAGGACACCGAAGCGGAGATCGTGCGCCTGGCTTTGGAGGAGTGCCTCCGCGCGCCGGTGGACGGCCAATCGGCGCTCGTCTTCTCCGGCCGCGACTGGCATCGCGGCGTCGTCGGCATCGTGGCCAGCCGTCTCGTCGAGCGCTTCCACCGCCCCGTCTTCGTGCTCGGCCACGATGTCGAGCAGGGGATCGTGCAGGGCTCCGGCCGCAGTATCCCCGGCTTCCATCTGCTCGAAGCGCTTGAATCGATGCCCGAGCTTTTCCTGCGCTTCGGCGGCCATCGCCAGGCGGCCGGCGTCGCGCTCGCTCCCGAAAACGTCGAGGTCTTTCGCGAGCGCCTGAACGCCTATGCCTCGGCCCGCCTCACTCCCGACGATTTCGTGCCGGAGATCGAAATCGATTCCGAACTCGAATTCAGTGAGATCGACGACCGCTCCGTGCGCGACCTGCTGAAACTCGCCCCGTTCGGCCACGGCAACCCCGCGCCGGTGCTTTGGGCGGCGGGTCTCGAAGTGGCGTCGCCGCCCGTCGTCTGGAAAGAGAAGCACGCGCGGATCACCCTGCGCGGCGGCAACCGCACCCTCGCCGTGAAAGCCTGGAATTTCGCGCCCAGGGTGGAGGAATTTCCCAGGGGCGCGATCGTCGACGCCGCGTTCTGCTTCGAGCCGGACGACTACATGGGCCAGTCCGGCTGGTGCGCCGTGCTGCGCGACCTCCGACCCAAAAACCGGTGACAGTATACTCATTTCCTATTTATTTGGATCTTGTTCGCAAATTAGGAATTGAGTATACTGTCACCGGTTTTTGTAACATGATTGATATATCTGTTTCCTTGAGCGCCGGCATGGTTACCTGGCCCGGAGATCCGCCGGTTTCCATCGAGCGCTTCTCGTCGATTGACCGCGGCGACGCGGCAAACGTCTCTTCGGTTTCCATGAGTCTGCATACGGGCACTCACATCGACGCGCCGCTGCACTACTTGCCCGGCGGCCCTTCCATCGACAGGATTCCGCTCGATGCCACTGTGGGCAGGGCGCGCGTGCTCCGTATCGGGACGCGAAAGGAGATCGGACCCCGAGATTTAAGTCGCTATAAGATCCGCCGCGGGGAACGTATTCTGCTCAAATCCGGAACGAGCCTGTCGCAAGCGGGCGCGGAGTTCCTGGTGGAGCGCGGAATCCGAACGGTCGGGATCGATTCTCTATCGATAGGCGACGATGATACTCATCGTAAGCTTCTCGCCGCGGGCATTTGGATTATCGAAGGTCTCGAACTTACTCGGGTCAAACCGGGCACTTACGATCTGATCTGCCTTCCGCTCAAGGTTACCGGGGCGGACGGCGCGCCGGCGCGCGCAATTATACGCCCGGCGCGCTGAACTTACTTGGCGTCGCGCCAGTTATCGCCCACTCCGACCTCGGCGACCAGCGGCGCGTCCAGCTTGTAGACTTCCTCCATGCCGGACTTTACTAACTTGCGCACCGCGTCCACTTCCTCGGGAGGCGACTCGAACAGCAGCTCGTCGTGCACCTGCAAGAGCATCACGGTCTTCAGCTTGCGCGTTTCGAGCTCGCGATCGATGCGGATCATCGCGAGCTTGATCAGGTCGGCCGCCGTGCCTTGCAGCGGCGTGTTCACCGCCGTGCGCTCGGCGAACCCGCGCTGGTTCGGGTTGCGGCTGTTCATCTCGGGGATGGGCCGCTCGCGCCCGAACAGCGTCTTCGTCACGCCGGTCCTGCGCGTCTCGGCGATGGTCGAGTCGATGAACTTGCGCACGCCGGTGTAGCGCGCGAAATAGCGGTCGATGTAATCCTGCGCCTCGCCGCGCGGGATGCCGAGCTGCGCGGCCAGGCCGAACGCGCTCAAGCCGTACACGATCCCGAAATTCACCGCCTTCGCCCGCCGCCGCAGCTCCGGATTCACCATCAGCGGCGGCACGCCGAACACCTCCGCGGCCGTGCGCGTGTGAATGTCCTCGCCGCGCCGGAATGCCTCGGTCAGCACGGGACATTTCGCGAAATGCGCCAGCAGGCGCAGCTCGATCTGCGAGTAATCCGCCACCACCAGCTTCCAGCCCTCGCGCGGCACGAAAGCGGCGCGAATCTCGCGCCCCAGGTCGCTGCGGATCGGGATGTTCTGCAGGTTCGGGTTCGATGACGAGAGCCGTCCCGTGGCCGCCCCGGTCTGGTTGAAGCTCGTGTGGATGCGCCCGGTGCGCGGATCCACCAGCGCCGGCAGCGCGTCCACGTAGGTGCCCTTCAGCTTCGCGAGCTGCCGGTACTCGAGCACCTTGCGCACGATCTCGTAATCCGGTGCCAAATCCTCCAGCACGTCCGCCGCCGTCGAGATGGTCTTGCCTTTGCCGTACTTCACCGGCGCGGGCAGCTTCAAGTCCTCGAACAGCACCTTGCCGAGCTGCTGCGGCGAGTTGATGTTGAACGGCTTGCCTGCAAGCGCGTAGATTTCCTGCGTGAGCCGCTGGATCTCGGCGTCCATGACCGCCGAGAGCCGCTGCATCTCGGCCGGATCCACGCGCACGCCGTTCAGCTCCATGCGCGCCAGCACGCGCACCAGCGGCAGGTCGATCTCGTCGTAGATTTTGCGCAACCCGCGCTCGTCCACCTCGCGCCCGAGCACTCCCGCCAGGTCCAGCGCGCAATCCGCCTGGTGCTCCACCACGGGTTCCAGCCGCCGGTCCAGCCGCCTGCGCGACAGCACCTCGAGCGAGCACGCCGATGGATCGGCGTTCAGCAGGAACTCGTACAGCATCACGTCGTCGCGGAACCCGCGCGGCTCGATCGCGTGCCGCGCCAGCGCCAGGTAGATCCGCTTCAGATCGTGCGCGATTTTCGGCCGCGACTCGTCCTCCAGGAACCCGCGCAGGCTTTCCACCAGCGTCCCCGGCACCGAGCGCGCCTTCGCCGGTTCCCACGCCAGACCGACCGTCATCTCGTCCTCGGCTTCGAAGAATCCCTCCGGGGGCTTCTCCGCGGCGATCGCCACCGCGACGGGTTTGTCGTGCGGGATCGAAGCCAGAAATTCCGCGACCTCGCCGGCGGTTTCCAGCCGGCCGTAATCGCGCCTGCGCGTATCCTCCTCCGGCCCGAGCTCCTTCAGCAGGCTGTAGAACTCCAGTTCCTTGTAGAGCAGCTTCAGCGCCGCCGTGTCCGGTTCCTGCGCGCGCACCGCCTCGATCGAGAACTCGATCGGCACATTGACGTCGATGGTCGCCAGGCGTTTGCTCAGCAGGATGCGCTCGCGGTTTTCCTCCAGGCTTGCCCGGTAGCGCTTGCCGTAGCCCTTGTCCCCCAGTTCCGCCGCGCGGTCGAGCGCCGCTTCCACGCTGCCGAACCGCGTCACGATGTCGCGCGCGCCCTTGTCGCCGATGCCCGGCGCGCCCGGAATGTTGTCGATCGCGTCGCCCTTGAGCGCCAGCAGGTCGGCCACCTGCGCCGGCTTCACGCCCATCTTCTCCTCGACCTTCGCTGCGTCGTACCACAGGTCTTCCTGCACCGGGTTGTACATCGAGACATGCTCGTCGATGAGCTGCAGCATGTCCTTGTCGCTCGATACGATCGCGACGTCCATGCCGGCCTGCTCGGCGCGCCGGGCGATGGCGCCGATCACGTCGTCGGCCTCGAAGCCCGGGTACTCGAGAATGGGAATGCGCATCGCGCCGAGCAGCTTCCGGATGTAAGTGATCTGCCCGGGCAGCTCCGGCGGCATCTCCGCGCGCGTCGCTTTGTACTCCGCGAATTCCTGCTCGCGGAACGTCGGCCCCGCGCTCTCGAACACCGCGGCGATGTACTCGGGATGATACGCCGCGGTCAGCTTCCGCAGCATGTTCGTGAAGATGTACACGGCTTCCGTGGGAATGCCCGTGGAGGTGCGCATGGTGGGCGCAGGCATCCGCGCGCGCGCATGATATGCGCGAAAAATGAAGCCGAACGAATCGATGAGAAACAAACGCGGGCGGGCCATGAAGATACTATTATCTGTCATGCATTGGAGGGGCAGGCGTTTTCGCCTGCCCGGCCTGCGGTTCGCGGAGCATTCCGGCAGGCGAAAGCGCCTGCCGGGTCTCCCCTACAGCACTTCTTCGGACCAGTTTTCGAGCACCGACTTCAGCTTCGTCATGAACTGGTCGGCATACGCGCCGTCGATCAAACGATGATCGAACGTCAGCCCCGTGAGGCTGATCGAACGGATCGCGATCGCGTCGCCCGCCACCACCACCGGCGTCTTCTCCACCGCGCCCACACCCAGGATCGCCACCTGCGGCTGGTTGATAATCGGCGTTCCAAACAGGCTGCCGAAGCTGCCGAAATTCGTGATCGAGAACGTGCCGGCCTGCACCTCGTCCGGCTTGAGCTGCCGCGAGCGGGCGCGGGTGGAAAGGTCCACGATGGCCCGCTGCAGCCCGAGCACGTTCTTCTCATCCGCGTTCCGGATCACCGGCACGATGAGCCCGGCATCGAGCGCGACCGCGATCCCGATATTGATCTCGTTGTGATAGATGATATTCGTGCCTTCAATCGAGGCGTTGACGAGCGGGTAGGCGCGAATCGCTTCCACCGCCGCCCGCGCAAAGAACGGCAGATAGGTGAGCGAAAACCCGTAGCGCGCCTGCACCTCGGCCTTGTTCCGCTCGCGGATCTTCGCCACCTGCGTCATGTCGATCTTGTGCACGGTGGTCACGTGCGCCGAGGTGCGCCGGCTCGCGATCATGTGCTCGGCGATCTTCGTGCGCATCACGGACATCGGCTCGACCCGAATTTTCGCGGCCTCGGCGCGCGGCAGCGGCGGCGCAGCCGGCGCTGCGGCTTCCGGTCCCGGCATCGCGGGCGCGGCGGGCGGCGGCGCCACGGGCGGAGCGGCAGCCGGAGCCGGCGGAGCGGCTGGCGGAGGCGGCGGAGCAGGCGGCGCGGGCCTCTGAGCCGCGGCGGCGCGCTCGGCCAGGTATGCCTCCACGTCCTGCTTCGTAATCCGCCCGCCCACGCCCGTGCCTTTCACCTGCCGCAGGTCGACGTTGTTCTCGCGCGCCATCTTCCGCACCAGCGGCGACAGCGGCCCGCCGACCTCTTCCGCGGCGGCCTCTTCGACGGGCAAGGGTCCCGGCGGCGGCGTCGGAGGCGCCGGCGGTTGCGGCTTCGGCGGCGCCGTAACTGGCGGCGCCGGAGCGGGCGGCCTCGGCGGCTCGCCGGCCTGCACGCCCGGCGGCGGCTGCGGCGCGGCCGCGGCCTTCGACGGCGCTGCGATCTTCGCCGCTCCGCTCTCGTCGATCTTGGCCACGACGGTGTTGATCGCAACCGTCTGGCCCTCGTCGGCCAGCGTCGCCGCGAGCACGCCCGCAGCGGGCGATGGAATCTCCGTGTCTACTTTGTCGGTCGAAATCTCGAACAGCGGCTCGTCGCGCTCTACTTTGTCACCGGGCTTCTTCAGCCACTTGGTCAGCGTCCCCTCGACAATGCTCTCGCCCATCTGCGGCATTACCACGTCGATCATATATGGCCTCCTCGGTCCCCTTCGCTTCCACAATTTCCACTTGAAAATTACGGCCAAAATGTCTCGCGAGCGAAGCCACCACTTCGGCTCTCGCCGGCTTCGCCCCCAGTTGCGCCATCGACGTCACGGGCTTCGTGAGCCCGCACGGCACGATGTATTGGAAATAGCTCAAATCCGTCGCGTGGTTCAGCGCGAAACCGTGCGAGGTCACCCAGCGGCTGATGTGCACGCCGATCGCCGCGATTTTCCTGCCGCCGACCCACACGCCGGTCGCGCCATCCAGGCGCCCGGCCTCGATGCCGAAATCCTCGAGCGCGTCGATGATCACCTGCTCGATCGTGTGCACGTAGCCCACGACGCTCCGCTTCCACTCGCGCAGGTCCAGGATCGGATATCCCACCACCTGCCCCGGCCCGTGATAAGTAATGTCGCCGCCGCGGTCCGTCGGAAAGAACGAGACGCCCGCGCGCGCCAGCGCTTCCTCGCTCGCCAGCAGGTTCGCCATCTTCCCGTTGCGCCCCAGCGTGATCACGTGCGGGTGTTCCACGATCAGGAGCTGGTCCGGTATCGCCCCCTGCTTGCGTTTCTCGACCAACTCCCGCTGCAGCTCGAACGCCTCGCCGTAACCGATGCGCCCCAGGTCGCGCAGCTCGCACTTACGCATTGATCGCCAGCCCGTAGACCGCGTTGAACGCCTCGCCCACCGTTTCGTGCAAAGTCGGATGCGCGTGGATCATGTTCATGATCGTTTCGATAGTGGCCTCGCCCGCCATCGCCGCCACCGCCTCGCTGATGAACTCCCACGCCAGCGGCCCGATGATGTGCACCCCCAGGATCTCGCCGTAGGTCTCGTCCGCGACGACCTTCACGAAGCCCTCGTGATGCCCCAGGATCGAGGCCATGCTGTTCGGCATGAAGCTGAACTTGCCCGTGCGCACCTGGTACCCGCGCGCCCGCGCCTCGGCTTCCGTCAACCCGACGCTTCCGATGCCCGGCTGCGTGTACGTGCAGCTCGGAATCTGCATGCGGTTGAGCGGCTGCACCGGCTTGCCCGCGATGTGCGCCACCGCGACCAGGCCTTCCTTCGTCGCCACGTGCGCCAGTTGCGGCGTCCCCGCCACCACGTCGCCGATCGCGTACACGCCCGGCTCCGCCGTCTGCTGGTATTGGTTCACCTTGATGAATCCGCGCTCGGTCTCGACCCTGATCGTCTCCAGGCCGATGTTGTCCGTCACCGGACGCCGGCCCACGCCGACCAGCACCTTGTCCGCCAGCAACTCTTCCTTCTCGCCGTTCGCCAGCGTGATGTTCACCTGCACGCCGGAGTCGCAGCGCCGCACGCTATCCGCCTTCGCGCCCGTCTCCACGCGGATGCCCTGCTTCTTGAAAACGCGCTCCAGTTCTTTCGAGACTTCCTCGTCTTCGAGCGGCACGATGCGCGGCAGCATCTCCAGCAGCGTCACCTTCGTGCCGAACCGGTTGAACATCGACGCGAACTCCGAGCCCACCGCGCCCGAGCCGATGATCACCATCGTCTTCGGAATCTCGCGCATGCTCAGAATTTCCACGTTGGTGAGGATGCGCTCGGGATCCGGCTCGATGCCCGGCAGCATGCGCGCCTCCGAGCCCGTCGCGATCATAATGTTCTTCGTCTCGAGCGTCTGCGGCCCCTTGTCCGTCTGCACTTCGACGCGCCCGCGCCCGCGGATCGTCGCCTTTCCGCGGTAGACGTCCACCTTGTTCTTCTTCATCAGGAACTCGATGCCCTTCGAGTGCTTGTTGACGATTCTCTCCTTGTTGTCGATCACCTTCGGGTAATCGAGCTGCGGGTTCTCGCAGGAGATGCCCGGGACGTCGGAGCCTTTGAAGTGCTCCCAAACCTCGGCCGTATGCAGCAGCGCTTTGGTGGGAATGCAGCCGACCAGCAGGCAAGTCCCGCCGAGCCGCGCGTCCTTCTCGACGATTGCCGTCTTCAACCCGTACTGCCCGGCCCGCACAGCCGCGGAATACCCGCCCGGCCCGCTGCCGATAATCACTAAATCGTATGATGACATTGAATACATTTTAACAATCGCGGACCCGAGGGTCTCGATTGTCCAATTTCGGGGACAGGCTACGCAATCCCCAAATTCATCTCCGCGCGCCGGCAGACCTCACGCCGCCTTCCAACCCGAGATCCGGTCCGCCCGGAGAAATTGGGGATTTCGTAGCCTGTCCCCGAATTACGAATTAGATCGCCACGCGCGAGAACCACAGATACCACTGCAGGAACGAGTACGCCGTGATCGCGATGCAGCCGTATGCCGCGATCTGCCAGAAGCGCTCGCGCATGCTGTCGATCAGCCTCGGCGTGCCGGCAAGGTAGGCGACGCCAAAGCCGCCCGCCAGCCCGCCGATGTGCGCGGCGATATCGATGCCCGGAATGAAGCTGAGCAGCAGGCCGTACATCGCCCATCGCATGTACACGCTGCGAATGGCCGCGCCGGCCGGGTTCTTGTGCCGCACCCCCAGCGCGATCATCGCGCCGAGCAGGCCGAAAATGCCGGCCGAGGCGCCGATCGAGATCGAGGGCGACCACATCGCGCTCGCGTAGAAGCCGAAGAAGCTCGCCACGAGGTAGAACACGATCAGCCTCGGCCAACCGTAAATCTCCTCCACCTGCGACCCGAGGTCGAACAGCACCCACGAGTTCATCAGAATGTGGATCAGCCCCCCGTGCAGGAAGCCCGCCGTGATCAGCCGCCACCACTGCCCCGCGGCGATCGCCTGCGTCCACTTCGCCCCGAAGGCGGCCAGCGTGCGGCTGTCGACGGACATCAGCGCTCCGCTGTCCCCCTGCCGCATGCTGTAGAGCACCGTGGCCGCGAACAGGCCGAAGTTGATGACCATGATCATCACGGTCACGAAATGCGCGTGCGGGATGAAGCCGGCAAGCGTTTCCGACGCGTCGCGGCGGTCCACTGCGCGCGGTCCAACTTTCGTGTCGCAGTACGGGCAGACGCGGTCCGATGTGGTGATAAATGCCCGGCAGTGCGGGCACATGCGGCGGGTTTCCATTTTCCCTTTATTGTAGCTTCGGAACGGCGCTGAAATTCGCCCAACCGGAAGTTGGTACAATCAACGTGTTTTGATGTTAAAAACAGAGCAGGAATACCGCCAGGATATCGTCGAAGTCGGACGCCTTGTCTGGCAGAGGGGCTGGGTTGCTTCCAACGACGGCAACATCAGCATCCGCCTCGATCAGGAGCGCATTCTCTGCACGCCCACCGCGACGTGCAAGGGGCGCATGACGCCGGACGACCTCATCGTCTGCGACATGGAGGGCCGCAAGCTTTCCGGCTCCCGCGAGCGCACCACCGAGATGGATATGCACCTGGCCATCTATGCGAAACGTCCGGAAATTCGCGCTGTGGTGCACTCGCACCCTCCGGTCTCGACCGGGTATGCCGTCGCCGGGCGCCCGCTGAATCTCGCGCTGCTGCCGGAGGTGGTCATCGGCCTCGGCGCGGTGCCGCTGGCCGAGTACGGCCTGCCCGGAACGCCGGAACTGACGCGCCCCCTGCTGCCGCTCATCCCGAAGCACGACGCCATCCTCATGGGCAACCACGGCGTGGTCTGCTACGCGTCCGAGCTGTTCGAGGCCTACTTCCGCATGGAGACGGTGGAGCATTTCGCGCGAGTGGCCCTCGTTGCGGAACTCTTAGGCGGGCCGCACGTCCTCCCGCGCCAGGAAGTGCAAAAGCTGGTGGATTCCCGGGCCCGCTACGGAGTCAAGCTCCCGGACGGCGGCGGCCGTCCTCTGGCCGCGGAGGACGCGCCCCCACGCGATCACTTCGAGCTTACCCGGGAAGACATCATCGGCATCATAGAAGAAGCGCTCAAGCGTCGTTAGCGGAGCACGGCTGCGCGACGGCGGCCCCAGGCTCGCGAAGGTGTTTCTCTTTGTGTCTTTGTGTCTTTGTGGTCTTTGTGTCTTTGTGTGAAACTGACGGCCGGTCAATTGCGACGCAGACGCAAGCCCCGAAGAGGCCCCGAGCCGCTCCGCCGTTTGGTTGAGGCATTCGGCTCCGCGAGCCCGGTTCATTGAGTTTTGACACCAAGACACAAAGATCACAAAGAAAATCGAAAACAGAAAGGGTTTTCTTTGTGCGAGTCCGGCGGCCGAATGCCGGCCCGCACCCGTCTGCCCCAAGCTCGCCCTGTTTTTCGCTACGATGGAAATCTGCGGATCGGAATTCACACCTCCATCGCGGGCTCGCTGGAAAATGCTGCTTTGAAGGCCGCCGAACTCGGCGCGAACACATTCCAGATCTTCTCGGCAAGCCCCAGAATGTGGCGCGCGGGCGACGTGGATCCGCAGGAAGCGAAAAAACTGCGGGCTGCGCGGGAGCGGTTCGATCTCAGGCCGCTGGTGGTTCACGCGAATTACCTGATCAACCTGGCGTCGGCTGATCCGAAGATCCGGGCGCAGTCGGTCGAAGCGTTCCGCGGCGAGATCAGGCGCTCGCTCGAGATCGGCGCGGAGTACGTTGTCGTGCACCCGGGCAGCTATGGCGAACAGGGCCTGGAGCAGGGAATTCTGACGCTCGCGCGGTCGCTGGCCGAGGCGGTGTTCGGCTTGAAGACTCGCCCGCTGGTGATCCTGATCGAGAACACGACAGGCGGCGGAACGAAGCTCGGCGGGCGATTCGAAGAACTGCGGGCGATCCGCGACGCGGGAATGCGGCTCGCCAAGACGGAGATCGGATTCTGCCTGGACACGGCGCATTGCCTCGGTTCGGGCTACGACATCGCGAGCCCCGAAGGCCTCCGCGCCATGGTGCGCGAAGCGGGCGCCGTGCTCGGGATGGAGAACGTGAGGGTGATTCATGCCAACGATTCGAAAGGCGCGCTCGGCTCGCACATCGATCGCCACCAGCATATCGGCGAGGGTCACATCGGCGCCGACGGGTTCCGCCGCATTCTCGCCCACCCGAAGCTGCGCACCAAGCCGTTCATTCTGGAGACGCCCCGCGACAAGGAAGGCGACGACCGCCGCAA
>Ga0078972_1006102_pt2 | contig 26476 bp, 26 predicted proteins | sample YelNatPaOPGAMG01_FD_67568 | JGI IMG/M metagenome (GOLD analysis project Ga0078972, IMG submission 67568) | Hot spring thermophilic microbial communities from Obsidian Pool, Yellowstone National Park, USA - OP-RAMG-01 (SPADES assembly) (version 2) | ecosystem: Environmental > Aquatic > Thermal...
TAAAACTTTATCTTAATGGTATGACTATGAGAGAAATAGGTAATAAATTTAATGTCTCTCATGTAATGATAGTAAAGATGATGAAGAAGATAAGAAACAAGTGCAAAAAATTTAAGGAAGAGTGAAAAAAAGGTTACCAAAATTGAAACTTTTTTACTTGTATATTACGAAAGTACATTGAAGTAAAGCATATATAAAGACTTAGGCGTCTTAACCAAATGTTGATAAGACGCCTTTTTTATTTAAGGAGGTTAGTAAAATGTCTAAGAAAGAAAGTAGTAAAGTAGAATTTCGTTGGAATGGAAGTTCTAACGAGAAAGATATTCAGAGGGTAAGTGAACTCATAAAAGAAAATGGGATTCAGATTGTAGATTTGAAGTTTAATGATTTACCTGGTCTTTGGCAACATTTTTCAATACCTGCATCTGAACTTTCCGAGATTGATGATCCGGTTAAATCTATATGGGTAGAAGGAATTGGATTTGATGGTTCTTCTATCAGAGGATTTCAGAAAATTCAGGAATCTGATATGATTTTGCAATTGGATGCTAAAACTGCTGTAGTAGACCCTGTTTGTGAAGTTCCAACACTAAGTATTATATGCGATATTTATGACCCTGTAACAAAAAAGCCATATACAAGAGACCCAAGATATATTGCAAAAAAGGCAGCAGATTATTTACGAAAAACAGGTATTGCAGATAAAAGTTATTGGGGACCTGAAATGGAATTTTTTATTTTTAATGATATTAGGTTTGACCAGACAGAGAACTCTGGATACTATTTCATTGATTCAGTAGAAGGAGAATGGAATTCAGGAAGAGATGAAAAACCAAATTTAGGTTATAAGCCAAGATATAAAGAAGGGTATTTTCCGGTTCCACCTCATGATTCTTTACAGGATTTAAGAAGTAAAATAATATTAACAATGATTAAAGCAGGTATTCCTGTTGAAGTTCATCATCATGAAGTTGCTACAGCAGGACAGTGTGAAATAGATATGAAATTTGATACATTAGTAAAAATGGCAGATAGATGTATGATGTATAAGTATATAGTAAAAAATATCTGTAAGAAAAATAATATGGTAGCAACATTTATGCCAAAGCCACTTTTTGGAGATAATGGTTCGGGTATGCATACTCATCAGTCCTTATGGAAAGATGGTAAGAATATTTTTTATGATCCCAAAGGATATGCGTTAATTTCGCAAACAGCAAAGTATTATATTGGAGGGTTACTTAAACATGCTAAGGCACTCATGGCATTTTGTGCTCCAACAACAAATTCCTATAAAAGATTGGTTCCTGGATACGAAGCACCGGTTAATTTGGTTTATTCTCAGAGGAACCGTTCTGCTGCAGTAAGGATTCCTGTATATACGGAAAATCCAAAGACAAAGCGTGTGGAATTCAGACCACCTGATAATTCTTGTAATCCTTATTTAGCATTTGCCGCAATGCTTATGGCTGGTATTGATGGAATACAGAATAAAATAGATCCAGGAGAGCCTTTAGATGTGAATACTTATGATCTTGATCCTGAGGAAGCAGAAAAAGTTCCAACAGTGCCAGGTTCACTTGAAGAATCTATTTCTGCTCTTAAGGAGGATAATGAATTTTTGCTCAAAGGAGATGTATTTACAAAAGATGTTATAGATGTGTGGATTGAGTATAAAATGGAAAGAGAAATTGAAGCAGTTAGACTTCGTCCACATCCTTATGAATTTTATTTGTATTTTGATATTTAAACTATGAAAGGAAAAATTTTGGTTGTAAAGCATACTGAGAGTGAAGATGCTGGTTCTTTAGGGGAATATTTAAAAAGAATGGGTTGGAATATTCATACTGTTGAATTAAGCAAAGGAGAAAAACTCCCAAATAGTTTTAAAGATATATCTGCATGTATTATGATGGGTGGTCCAATGAATGTTTATGAGGAGGACAAATATCCGTTCTTAAAAGATGAATATTTTTTCATAAAAGATATTTTAAAAAAGGAGATTCCTTTTTTAGGTGTCTGTCTTGGTGCACAACTTCTTGCCAAATCATGTGAAGCAAAAATTAAAAAATCACCTGTTAAGGAAATAGGATGGTATAATGTAAATTTAACCATTGATGGTAAAGAAGATATTTTATTTAAAGGATTATCCGATAAGATAAATGTGTTTCAATGGCATGAGGATACATTTGATTTGCCTAAAAGAGGGATACTTTTGGCAAGATCATCCCCTTTTATAAATCAAGCTTTTAAAATAGGGGAAAATGCTTATGGATTGCAGTTTCACATAGAGATTACTCCGGAACTTATAAGGGATTGGTTAAGGAGTGTTAAAGATATTAATATAAAAAAAAAGAATTATTAAAGAGACATTTAAAAGATATCTATTGTGTAAAGAACAGGCAAATATAATTTTTAATAATTTTTTGAATATTATAGAAAATTAGAAACATCCCATTTTAAATGATTACACCTACAAGAGTTGGTTAAAACTTTAAAAGGATAATAAATTCTTTCCTGTTATTAATAAGTCAAATGTTAAATTTTCCAGTTCCATAGTGTAAGTGTAGACTTTTTTCCTTTACAGATAGGTTCCCGTATTTTATAATATTACAAATTTTAACAAGTTCCTAAGAAAATATTGCCGATTTTCAGGAGGTTGTTAACTTGGCAAAAAAAAGTATTCATATAAATAGCAATCTAAAAACACAGGTGACAAGCTTTGATGTTGTTAGTTGTCCGATTGAACTTCTGTTTTCACATTTTAAAACTTCCGAAAAGGGTCTATCCTCGAAAGAAGCCCTTTCGCGTCTGGAGGAATACGGCTATAACGAACCTTCTAAAAAGGAAAAACGTACAATTCTACTAAATATACTTGCTAAATTTTTAAATCCCCTGGTAGTGGTGCTTCTGGTTATAGGGATTGTTTCTTTCTTCTTAGGGGAAATAATTAATGCTGAGATAGTTTTTGCCATGATAATAATAAGCGTAGGGATGACTTTTTTTCAGGAGTACAAGTCCAACAAGGCTGCGGAAAAACTTTCTAAACTTGTGCATACTAACGTCACCGTATACCGCAACGGCAAACCGAAAGAAATACCTATAAGAGAAGTAGTTCCCGGTGATATTGTAGAACTTCATGCTGGGGATATAATTCCCGCGGATCTTAGAATAATCTCCGCAAAAGACTTGTTCGTAAATCAGGCAACCTTAACAGGGGAGTCTATGCCTATTGAGAAGACACCAACTGTCTCGATAAAAAATAAAATTACAACTGCAACAGATGCCGAAAATATAGTATTTATGGGTTCCTCCGTCGTAAGCGGTACTGCACTCGGTGTAGTAATTAGAACCGGCGATTTCACCCAGTTTGGAAATGTTGTCACCAAACTGTCCGCAATTACCGTTGCCTCAAGTTTTGAAAAAGGTATTAATAAATTCGTAATGATGATGATACGGATAATGATAGTTCTTGTAGTAGCGATATTTTGTATCAATGCTTTCTTTAAAGGAAATATTCTTGAGTCTTTTCTTTTTGCCATTGCGGTCGCTGTTGGACTCGCTCCGGAAATGCTTCCCCTCATTGTCACTATAAATCTTTCAAAAGGTGCACTTACAATGTCCAAAAAAAGTGTTATTGTAAAGCGACTTAATTCTATTCAAAATTTGGGTGCTATGGATGTTCTTTGTACCGATAAAACCGGCACTTTGACCATGGATAGAATAATTCTTGAAAAATACTGTGATGTCGTAAAACAAGAGAATGAAGAAGTCCTTAAATACGCTTTTTTAAACAGTTATTATCAAACTGGGCTTAAAAACCTTTTAGATAGAGCAATTTTGAATAAAGCCAAAAAGTATAAGACCCTTCTGGAAAAGCATTACAAAAAAGTTGATGAGATACCTTTTGACTTTCAACGAAAGATTATGTCGGTCGTAGTCGAAGCAGGAGGAAAGTATACCCTTATTTCAAAAGGTGCTCCTGAAGAAATTTTTAAACGCTGTACAAAATACGAACTTGACGGAGAAATTTTTGAATTTGAACATCTGATTATTGCCGATCTTAAAGAAGAATATTATAATCTTTCAAAAGACGGGTTCAGAGTCATAGCAATAGCTTATAAACAGATAGATTACAACACCGAAAAGTTTAGCAAAGACGATGAAAGTAATCTTATCCTAAAAGGGTATGTAGCTTTTCTCGATCCGCCAAAAGATTCTGCAAGAGAAGCACTTGTAGCAATTAAAAAACTTGGAATTGAAGTGAAAGTATTAACAGGAGATAATGAACTTGTAACTAGAAAGATCTGTTCTGAAGTGGGTCTTGATATTTTTGGTATGGCAACAGGAGACGAGTTGCTCGCTTTAAGCGACGATGAGTTGAGAGAAGTGGTAAAAATGACGAATGTCTTCGCTCGTCTTTCTCCTGCACAAAAAGAACGAATAATCCAAGCGCTTCGCGCTAACGGGAAAATTGTAGGTTTCTTGGGCGATGGTATAAATGACGCGCTTGCTCTAAAATCGGCGGATGTGGGTATTTCCGTAAATAATGCAGCGGATGTAGCGAAAGAATCGGCAGATATCATACTTTTACGGAAAAGTTTACTTGTTCTTGAAGACGGTATCATAGAAGGACGCCGCACTTTTGGTAATATCATTAAATATATAAAGATGAGTTCAAGTTCCAACTTTGGTAATATGTTCTCTATGACTGGAGGAAGTCTTTTTCTGCCATTTCTGCCCATGACGCCTTTACAGGTTCTGCTTAATAATTTTCTTTATGACCTCTCACAAACTGCCATACCCTCAGATATAGTAGACGAAGAATACATTGTAAAGCCGAGAAAATGGAATGTTAAATCTATTCAGAGTTTTATGATAAGTATCGGCCCGATCTCTTCTATATTTGATTTCCTGACTTTCGGTGTTATGTGGTTCATTTTTGGTTGCAATACAATAGAAAAGCAGGCTCTTTTTCATACCGGCTGGTTTCTGGAATCATTGGCAACTCAGACACTTGTTGTATATATCATAAGAACAGGAAAGATCCCCTTTATTGAAAGCAGACCCAGTAAATTTCTTGTTTTTACGACACTCACAATTGTCGGTATAGGTGTATTCCTTGTTTTTTCCCCTATATCTTCATACTTAGGGTTTGTCACCCCGCCACCACTGTATTTTTTAATTCTTATTGTAATGGTAGTTTCTTATCTGTTTTTGGTTTTTGTCTTACACAGAAGATATTTAAAGAAAAACAGTGGTGACTAATTATAAACAACAATACTTTAGAGTGGATACAATCTGCCTTCCCATTACCAACTTCTTTTAAAAAAATACTTGACAAAAGTTGAAAAATTGTGTATAATTGATAATGGAAACCATTTTCATTTTGTAAGGAGGAAGATACTATGCCACAAAGGTTTGTTATGGGACCACCGTGGTTGTGTGGAAAATTTAGGAGTTGTGGATATAGGATTACTTTGGGTCGAGAGGCTATATTGGATGTTTTATCTAAATCCAACGAGCATTTAAGTGCGGAAGATATTTATTTAAAAGTTCATTCTAAATATCCTAATATTGGGTTAACGACTATTTATAGAACATTGGAAATATTAACAAATTTAGGACTTGTTTTTAAGTTTGATTTTGGAGATGGAAGAACCCGTTATGAGTTAGCAGAAGGTTCCAAAGGAGTTAATCATCACCATCATTTAGTTTGTACCAACTGTAACAGAGTTATAGATTATACGGATTTTATAGATGATGAAATTGAATTGCTTAATCAAATAGAGAAAGGTCTATCAAAGAAATACAACTTTAAAATCACAAATCACTTAATTCAGTTTTACGGCTTATGTGAAAAATGCAGTGAAAAGAAGTAACATTTATATTTTTTTGCTATTAGTGAAAATGGTTTTCAATAGCAATAATAGAATTTAGTGAAAATAAAAGAAAGGAGGTGTTTAATATGCCAAGAGGAGATGGAACAGGTCCTTTAGGTTTAGGACCAATGACTGGAAGAGCAGCAGGTTACTGTGCTGGTTATCCTGTGCCCGGCTATATGAACCCAATACCAGGTAGAGGTTATTTTGGTTGGTGGAGAGGAGGTTTTGGTCGAGGTGGAGGAAGAGGGTGGCGCCATTGGTACTACGCTACTGGTCTTCCTGGTTGGGTGAGAGCATCTATGGGGTATCCTGCTTTTGGTGGTTGGGTAAATCCTGCGTTGTATACTTCAGGATTATATCCTTTAGGAGCAGAGATTACTCCTAAGGAGGAGATGGATATTTTAAAAAGTCAAGATGAAATTTTAAAAAAGCAGCTTGAGGACATACAGAGTCAGATTGAGACATTAAAAAAGGTTGAAAAAAGTCAAAAGCAGGAAGAGAAAAAAGATGAGTAACCATTAAAGGGGGGGTAGATTAAAGTTTCTATTCCCCTCTGCTTTTTAATTAAAAGGAGATAACTATGCGTGTAGCTATATCTACAGATGGAGATTTTGTATCTGTTCACTTTGGCAGATGCCCTTCTTTTACTTTGGTTGATATTGAAAACGGCAAAGTTATTAAGAGGGCAGAGATTCCAAATCCTGGACATCAGCCGGGCGCTATCCCGCAGTTTTTGCATAAAAAAGGTGTAAATTGTATAGTTTGTGGTGGGATGGGACAGCGGGCAGAAGCATTTTTCCAGGAATATGGTATCCAGACAATTGTAGGAGTAAGTGGAAAAATTGATGATGTAATTGAAAAGATTCTAAAAGGTAAATTGGAGGGCGGGGAAAGTCTATGTAAACCAGGTGCAGGAAAGGGTTATGGTTTAGATAAGACTGAATGTGACCATCCACATAAAGAGGATTGAGAAAGTTTAGGAGGGAAGAATATATGAAAGTATGTATTACTTCAAAAGGTAGTAGTTTGGATTCTGAGGTAGATCCTAGATTTGGTAGATGTCAGTATTTTATCATTGTAGATACCCTGACTTTGAAATTTGAAGCTATTCAAAACCCAAATATTGAAGCAATGGGTGGTGCAGGTATCCAATCTGCCCAGTTAATTGCTTCTAAACAAGTTAAAGCAGTACTTACGGGAAATGTAGGTCCAAATGCTTTTCAGACGCTCAAAGCAGGAGGTATTGATATTTATACGGGAGCTAGTGGAAGTGTAAGAGAAGCGATAGAGATGTATAAATCAGGAAAACTTAAAAAGACTGAATCTCCAAGTGTTGGTTCAAAGTTTGGTATTGGCAAATAAAATTTTGGAGGTAGGTAAAATGGCAGTAAAAGTAGATAAAGAAAAATGCACTGGCTGTGGTGCTTGTGTTGAAGTATGTCCGGCGCAGGTAATAAGAATTGAGGAAGAAAAAGCAGTTATTAGTGATGATTGTGTTGAATGTGGTGTTTGTGTAGAGGAGTGTCCTGAAGGTGCAATATCTTTACCTTAAGTTTGGAGGTGATTAAATATGCCAAGAGGAGATGGAACAGGTCCTTTAGGCCAAGGTCCTGGGACAGGTAGAGGAATGGGTGGCAGAGGTATGGGAATGGGTAGAGGTATGGGAATGGGTAAAGGTAGAGTTGGTGCAGGTCCAGGAGGATTTTGTGTTTGTCCTGCTTGTGGAACTAAAGTTGCACATCAAGCAGGTACACCTTGCTCATCTGTGAATTGTCCGAAATGCGGAGTAAAAATGGTACGGGGAGAATAAATAGAAAGATAGATTTATGATTATTTCAATAGCAAGTGGAAAAGGTGGAACAGGAAAGACAACAGTTGCGGTTAATTTGGCTTTATCTTTAGGTAATGTGCAGTTTCTTGATTGTGATGTAGAAGAGCCTAATGCACATATTTTTCTTAAACCAAAAATTAATAAGCAAGAAAAGGCATTTATTCCTGTTCCTGAGATTAATGAATCTAAATGCGTATACTGTGGTAAATGTGCCAAGGTGTGTGTTTACAACGCAATAGCAGTGTTACCCGGACAGAATGGGAAAAAGGGAAGCACTTTAATATTTGCGCAACTTTGCCATGGTTGTGGCGCCTGTATTGCTCTTTGTCCTGAAAAGGCAATGAAAGAAATAAATAGAGAAATCGGAGTAGTGGAGATTGGGAATTGTGGTCAGATAGAATTTGTTCATGGAAAACTCAATATTGGCGAAGCAATGTCTCCACCTTTAATCAAACAAGTTAAAGAGCATATTAATCTGAAAAAAACTGTAATTATTGATGTTCCTCCTGGAACATCCTGTCCGGTAGTTAACTCTGTTAAAGGAAGCGATTTTTGTATATTGGTTACTGAGCCTACACCTTTTGGTTTAAATGACCTGATTTTAGCAGTAGAGGTATTAAGGAAATTAAAAATCCCTTTTGGAGTAGTAATAAACCGTGCTGATTTGGGGAATAAAAAGACTAACGAGTATTGTCAAAAAGAAAATATTCCTATATTGATGGAGATACCATTTAAAAAAGAAATAGCCATGGCTTATTCAAAAGGAGAGCCTATTGTTAAAATATTCCTTGAATATAAAGAAAGGTTTATCATATTATATAAAAGGATTGTAGAACTAGCAATGAGATGATACGATAAATCAATAGTTTAAGATATATAAATTGAATTTCAATAGGTGGTAGAAAGATAATGAATAAAGATATAGTAATTCAAACATCAGATTTAACGAAACGTTATGCTGAAACTTTAGCTATTGACCATATTAGTTTTGAGGTTAAAGAAGGAGAAGTTTTTGGATTTTTAGGTCCGAATGGCGCTGGAAAGACTACAACCATAAGGATGCTTACAGGGTTTTCTAAACCTACAGATGGGAAGGCATTTATTTTAGGATTTGATATTAATTCACAGATTGTACAGATAAAGAAACATATTGGAGTTGTACCAGAGATTTCCAATCTTTATGATGAATTATCTGCAATTGATAATTTAATATTTATGTCTCAGCTTTATGGCGTTCCTTCATTTGAGCGTAAAAAAAGAGCACAAGATTTACTAAAAACCTTTAGACTCTATGAGCGTAAAGACAGTCTTTATCGTACATTTTCTCGAGGTATGAAGAGGACTTTAACAATTGCTGCAGCTTTGATTCATAATCCTAAAATTCTTTTTCTAGATGAACCTACAGTTGGTTTAGATGTAGTAGCTGCTAGATCTTTGCGCAATTTGATATCTAATCTTCGTCAGCAAGGTATAACTATTTTTCTTACTACTCATTATTTAGAAGAAGCAGACCTCTTATGTGACCGTGTGGCTATTTTGGTAAAAGGAAAAATTTTGGTGATAGATACTCCTTCAAGTTTAAAGGTAAAGACTGATACAAAATCCCTGGAGGAAGCATTTATGAAAATTACAGGTTTAAAACCAGAAATTTTAGCAATTGAGAAAGGTAAGTAAAATGTGGCGTGATAATCTACGAGGCATTTTCTATATTGCCTTAAAAGACATAAAGACATATTATCTTAAACCGCCAGCAATTAGCTGGGGTATTGTTTTTCCTATTACTTGGATTTTAGCCTTTTATTTAAGAAATCCAGGTGATTTTAAGGAATTAGTGCCTGGATTGATTGCAATGACGATTCTTTTTAGCACAACTGCTGCTGAGGCAGTGGTGATAAATTTTGAACTAAGATTAGGTTCTTTGGAAAGATTGCTTTTAGCACCTATTAGTATTGCTGCGGTGCTTCTGGGAAAAGTGTTGGGAGGAGTTGTTTTTGGTTTCTTGATGTCAATCATAGTAACGATAGTTTCTGTGATAGTACTTAATCTCCAACCCAATATAGTGTACCTTATTTTAATAATTCTTCCTTCGCTATTTGTATTTTCTTCTCTTGGTGCTCTTTTATGTGTGATAGTGAAAGAGGTTTTTGAGGCTCAGACGCTACTTAATTTCCCTCGGTTCTTAATGGTATTTTTAAGCGGTGTTGTTTATCCAATATCAAAAATGCCAAAAGTATTACAATATTTTTCTTATGTATTACCTCTCACTTACACAGTAGAGGGTCTGCGGTTTTCATTTTCAGGTGGTTCGTGCAAGATAATTTTTCTATATACCTTGATACTTATTATTTTTTTCTTTCTTTTTATTTTACCGGCTGTAGCATCGCTCGGTAAAAAGTTTAGATAGGAAGTAAGATGAAGCAGATAGTTGTTATTAGTGGAAAAGGTGGAACAGGAAAGACTGTTATTACAGGAGCATTTGCTACTTTAGCAAAAAATAAGGTTATGGCTGATTGTGATGTTGATGCGGCAGATTTACATTTATTGTTAAAGCCAAAAATTAAAGAACGCCATGAGTTTAAAAGTGGTTTAGTTGCTTCAATTGATAAAAAGATCTGTCAGCAATGTGGAAAGTGTATAGCAGTTTGTAGATTTAATGCTATAAGTGATGATTTTGTGGTTGATCCTATTTCATGTGAAGGATGTGCTTTTTGCAGCCATATTTGTCCGGTTGGTGCTATAAAGATGAAGGAGAATCTTGCAGGAGAATGGTTTATTTCTGAAACTCGTTTTGGACCTATGGTTCATGCTAAACTTGGAGTTGCTGAAGAAAATTCAGGTAAACTCGTTTCTCTGGTAAGAAAGCAGGCAAAGGAATTAGCAGAGAAGTATAATTTAAAATGGATTATTATTGACGGCGCTCCTGGTATAGGTTGTCCGGTAATCGCCTCACTTTCTGGTGTAGACTGTGCTCTGGTAGTAACCGAGCCAACTCTATCTGGTTTGCATGATGCCATAAGGGTTATAGATGTATCTAAGCATTTTGGTACTCCTATAAAACTTGTAATAAATAAATATGATTTGAATATTAAAATGTCAGAAGAAATAGAAAAATACTGTAGTAGTAATGGCATTTCTTTAATTGGAAAGATTAGTTTTGATAAATCCGTTGTTGAAGCAATGGTAGAAGGTAAAACTATATTAGAGTATAAAGATACAAAAGTAAAAGAAGATATTATTAAAATCTGGGAATTTCTTTGTTATGGATAAAGTGGAGAATAAGGAAAATCTATTGCACAGATAGAAAGGGGAGGCTTTATGCAAAATGAAAGAGAAAAAGAGTTGATTGCACAGGAAAAACGGCTTAAAGAGAAAATGTCAAAGATTAAGCATACTTTTATTGTTATGAGTGGAAAAGGTGGTGTTGGCAAAACAACTGTGGCAGTTAATCTTGCTTATGCTTTATCTTTAGCAGGAAGGAATGTTGGGATTCTGGACGTTGATATTCACGGTCCAAATATTGCTAAGATGCTTGGTATTGAGAAGCATTCTTTATATAACTCTGAATTTGGAATCCAACCTGTTGAGGTATCAGATAAACTTAAGGCAGTTAGTCTTGCTTTGATAGGAATTGATTCAGATAGACCGATTATCTGGAGGGGACCAATGAAGGCAACGATTATCAGACAATTCTTGGCTGATGTAAATTGGGGGAGTCTTGATTATCTTATTATAGATTCTCCTCCTGGTACAGGTGATGAGCCGCTTAGCGTTTGCCAATCGATTCCTAATGTTAGCGGAGTGATTATTGTTACTACTCCTCAGGATGTAGCAATTTTAGATGCTCGTAAGAGTGTCCAATTTGCTAAAGAATTAAAGGTCCCTGTTGTAGGAATAATTGAAAATATGAGCGGATTTACATGTCCACATTGTGGTAAAGAGATAGATATTTTTAAACGAGGTGGAGGAGAAAAGTCTGCAGAAGAATTAAAAGTTCCGTTTCTGGGTAGAGTACCTTTCCAGTTGGAATTTGTTGAATATGCTGATAAAGGCACTCCTTTTGTGTCTATTAATGAAAAATCAAAATCAGCCAGAGTTTTTATGGAGATAGTGAATAAAATTAAAGAATTTGTAGGAGATAAATAGGGAAATTTTGAGTCATTATCGCAAGAAAAAAGGTCCATTTTCTTTCTTTTTATGGTAAAATGTTCTATAGTGGCAAAAGAAACAGGCTGTGAAATAGGGGATATAGCATTGGCTTGCAGGGAGAAAAAACCTGTTGTGGTAGGAATGAGCGTTGTGATTCACCTTCTTGTTCAAGTGATGGTATATGTAAAAGATAAAAAAAGGGAGTAACTAAAAATGATTTGGGATAAAAGTGTAATAAAAGAAGAAGAAATTAAGCGATATATGAAAGATGGCAAGGATTTTATCAACGATGAAGAAATATGGGAAAAGTTAAATATAAATGCTAATCCTGAACCGCAAAGGATAAAAGATATTCTTCAAAAATCGTTAAGTATAGAAACATTAGAACCTGATGAAACTGCTGCTTTATTGAATGTAAAGGATAAAGAGATATGGGATGAGATATTTGATGTAGCATCTAAGATAAAAAAGAGAGTTTATGATAACCGTATTGTTACATTTGCTCCCCTTTACTGTAGTAGTTATTGTGTTAATGATTGTTTATATTGTGCATTTAGAAGAAGTAACAAGGCAGTAAAGAGGAGGAGATTGACATTAGATGAAATAAAAAAAGAAGTAGAAATTTTAGCAGGTAAGATAGGACATAAACGTCTCATTGCGGTTTATGGTGAACACCCAACTACAGATGTAGAATATATTGCAGATACAATAAGCACTATATATAATGTAAAAGTTTATCCTGATAGGGATCCTTTGTCAAAAGATATTTCTAAGGGAGAGGGAACAAAAAGAGGATATAATCAAATAAGACGTGTAAATGTAAATGCTGCTCCGTTGTCTATTGAAAAGTTAAAATTACTAAAAAAAGTTGGTATTGGAACATATCAAGTGTTTCAGGAAACATATCATCATGAAACTTACAAGCAAGTTCATCCCGAAGGTACGATAAAGTCAAATTATCAATGGCGGCTTTATTGTATGCATAGAGCTTTAGAAGCAGGTGTTGATGATGTAGGTATAGGAGTTTTGTTTGGTTTATACGATTGGAGATTTGAAGTAATGGGTTTACTTTATCATGCAAGAGAACTTGAGGAGAAATTTGGTATTGGACCACATACAATTTCTTTTCCACGGCTTGAACCTGCAGCCAATACTCCATTTATACAGGAAACAAAATATAAAGTTTCTGATGGAGATTTTAAAAAACTAATAGCAGTTATAAGGCTTTCTGTACCATATACCGGTATGATACTTACTGCAAGAGAATCAGCTGAAATACGGAGGGAAATGATCCCGATTGGATGTACTCAGACAGATGCATCTTCAAAAATTGGTATTGGTGCCTACAGTGATAGGTACAGTGAACAAGAAGCAGAGAAACAACAATTTCTTCTGGGGGATACACGGACTTTAGATGAGTTGATTAGAGAACTATCTCAAATGGGCTATATAACATCTTTTTGCACAGCTGGATATAGGTGTGGTAGGACAGGTAAACGTATTATGGAACTTTTAAGATCTGGTAAAGAAGGTAAGTTTTGCAAACTTAATGCAATTCTTACATTTAAAGAATGGCTGGATGACTTTGCTTCTGAAGAAACAAAGAAAGCAGGTGAAGAAATTATACAAAAAGAGATGGAGGAAGTTAAAAAGCAAATACCGTCTATATATCCAAAACTTAAAGAGTATTATAAAAGAATTGAGAATGGAGAAAGAGATGTTTATTTCTGAGAAATACTTCAAAATTTAAAAGATCAAACTGAATTACCATCCAAATATGAAAAGGGAATTAGAAAATGCAAATAAAGATTATTTTTGATAAAGTTACAGAAGATAAATTTCTTCATGCTGGTTGGGGTATTTCATTTTTAATTGACGATAAAATATTATTTGATACCGGTGAAAAAGGGGAATGGCTACTTGAAAATATGCATTCTTTAGGAGTTAATATAAATAAGATTGAAGCAGTAGTGATTTCGCATGACCATTGGGATCACTGGGGTGGACTTTGGGATTTGTTAATACATAGAGATACTCTTAAAATTTATGCCTGTCCAGGTTTTAGTAAGGAATTTAAAGAGAAAGTGAAAAAACTTAAAGGGAGATTAATAGAAGTTAAGAGGTTTAAAGAAATTGTTGCTGGTATTTATACTACAGGAGAAATATCCGGTAATTATCAGGGAAAATATATGGCAGAACAGGCTATTGTTTTGAAAACAAATAACGGGCTTACTGTAATTACAGGATGTGCTCATCCTGGAATTTTAAAAGTGCTTGAAAAAGTAAAAACCAAATTTTCTAATGAGCCAATTTACTTTGTATTAGGTGGATTTCATTTAATGAAGTTAGATGAACGTATAATAGAAATAATTGTTGAAGATTTTAAGAAGATGGGCGTAAAAAAAGTTGGACCTACTCATTGTAGTGGAGAATTAGCAGAGAAGATTTTTAAAAAAATATATCAGGATAATTTTGTAACTGTAAAAGTAAAAGAGGATTTTGAAGTTTAAAGAAGGAGGTGTAGAGGAAATGACATTTTTATGGGCAATAGGTGCAAGTATATTAGTTAGTCTTATTTCTTTAATTGGAGTTTTTAGTTTACTTTTGAATGAAAAACTCTTAAATAAAATTCTTATTTTATTGGTTGGTTTTGGTGCAGGAGGTCTTGTAGGAGGAGCATTTTTGCATCTTTTGCCTGAAACATTGGAAAATTCAAAAAATTTTACTTTGTCTTTTATGTATGTTATCTTAGGGTTTATTTTATTCTTTATTTTAGAAAAATATTTTTTCTGGCGCCATTGTCATAAGGGAAAATGTGATGTTCATCATGCATTTACTTATTTAAATCTAATAGGAGATGGAATCCATAACTTTGGAGATGGGCTTATTATTGGGGTAAGTTTCTTTACAGATATCAGGATAGGGATTATTTCAACACTGGCTATTATTATGCATGAGGTACCTCAAGAATTGGGAGATTTTGGTATTTTAGTTTATGGAGGGTTTTCTAAATTTAAGGCGCTTCTTTTTAATTTCATTTCTGCAACTACTGCTATTTTAGGAACGGTTATAGGATATTTCTTTTCAACTCACATAAATAATTTTTCTATCGTATTACTTCCCTTTGCCGCAGGAGGTTTTATTTATATTGCAACTTGTGATTTAATTCCAGAACTCCATAGGCAGTCTGATATAAAAAAATCTACTGTTTCTATGGTTTTCTTTATTTTAGGAATTCTTCTAATGTTAGGTTTAAAAGTGCTTCACAATTAAAAGAAAGGTTATAAATGGGGGTTAAATTTAAAAATATGAATTTTAAGCAGATTGATGAGGCAAGAAAATTATTAGAATTAGGCGAAGAAGCAACAATGGATGAGATAAAAGGTGCATATAGAAGATTAGCCCTTAAATACCATCCTGATAGATGTAAAGAAAAGGATAAGAAGCATTGCGAAGAGATGTTTAAAAAAATCAATCAGGCTAAAGATATTATTCTTAATTACTGCGCAAATTACAAATATTCTTTCAAAGAAAAGGATATCAAGAAAAACGCAATGGATGAAGAATTATATGAACATCTGAAAAGATTCTATGAAGGTTGGTTTGGGGATTTAGATTTATAAGCCGTTTGATTGAGAAAGGTTGAGTAATGAAGAATATTTTTGACAGATACTATCAAAGATATGATGAATGGTATGATAAACATAAATTTGTTTATTTATCTGAAATAGAGGCAGTAAGAAAGGTTTTACCTGAAGGAGGTAAGGGATTAGAGATTGGCGTAGGTACAGGAAGATTTGCCTCACAATTAGGTATTCAATATGGGATTGACCCTTCCAAGAGAATGCTTGAGATTGCCAAGAAAAGAGGTATAAAAGCAAAGTTAGGCTGTGGAGAAAAATTACCTTTTGCAAATGGTACTTTTGATTATGTAGCCATTATCATAACTATTTGCTTTGTAAAAGACCCTATAAAAGTATTGAGTGAAGTAAGGAGAGTTTTAAAGAAGGATGGGAAGATTATTATTGGAATAATAGATAAGAACAGTTTTTTGGGAAAGTTTTATCAGAGAAAAAAGAGTGTATTTTATAAACAGGCAAATTTTTTTGGAGTTAAAGAATTAACGAGTTTGTTGGAAACTTTGGGTTTTAAAAAGTTTTCTTATTATCAAACAGTATTTAAAATTCCAGAAGAGATAAGTTCAATCGAAAAACCAAAAAGAGGTTATGGAAGAGGTGGGTTTGTAGTAATAAGAGGAGAGAAGGGATGAGAATATTTATAAAATTACTTGCTTTTGTGTGTTATATATGTCCTTTATGTATTTTTGCGAGAAGATATCCTGATTCCAGATTTGCCAGATGTATTAAAAAGCTTGGTAAAATTTGTCCATTTTGTATTGCTTATAATAAACTCAAAACTTAGGAATTGACAAAACTTTACTTTTTAGGTATAATTACCCAGATATAAAAAAATTGGATAGATAACATATTATTAAATAAAATGAAAGATAAAAAAGGAATAATTGCTCTTGAGGATGGAGCAATATTTGAGGGTGTTTATTTTGGTGCATCTGGTGAGAAAACAGGCGAAGTAGTATTTAATACCAGCCTAACAGGATATCAGGAAGTTCTTACTGACCCTTCCTATAAAGGTCAAATAGTTACAATGACATATCCACTTATTGGTAATTATGGAATAAACGATGAAGATTGTGAATCATTTAAGCCTTTTGTAGAAGGTTTCATTGTTAAAGAATGTAGTAGGATTGTAAGTAACTGGAGGGCTAAAGAGAGTTTAGAAAATTACCTTAAAAGATATGGTATTATTGGATTAGAAGGAATAGATACAAGAGCATTAACTAGACATATTCGTATTGCTGGAGCAATGAAAGCAGTCATATCAACAATTGATTTAAATAAAAAGAGTTTAATAAAAAAAGCAAAAAGTTCACCTGGGTTGATTGGTAGAGACCTTGTAAAGGAAGTTACTTCTAAAAGTCCTTATGATTGGGGAAAAAATGGTAAGTTAAAAGTAGTGGTTATAGACTGTGGTGTAAAGTATAATATATTAAGAGAATTGGTTAATAATGGTTGCTGTGTTAAAGTTGTTCCTGCTAATACAAATGTAAAAGAGATATTAAGACTTAAACCAAATGGTTTGCTTCTATCTAATGGTCCTGGAGACCCTTCTGGAGTTTCTTATCTTGTAGATACAGTTAAACAGTTAATTGGTAAGTTACCTATTTTTGGAATATGTTTAGGTCATCAGATATTAGGATTGTCTTTTGGTGGGAAAACATACAAATTAAAATTTGGTCATCATGGAGGTAATCACCCAGTGAAGGATTTAAAGACAGGAAAAGTATTAATAACTGTTCAGAATCATGGTTTTTGTGTGGATATTAATTCTTTAAGTAAAGATATTGAAATAACACATATTAATTTAAATGACCAGACTTTAGAAGGGATGAGACATAAAAAACTTCCAATATTTTCTGTACAGTTTCATCCTGAGGCTTCACCAGGACCTCATGATGCAAAATATTTATTTGCTGAATTTGTGAAAATGATGGAAAGATATTAAGATGCCGAAAAGGTTAGATATAAATAAAATTCTAATCATAGGTTCAGGACCTATAGTAATTAGCCAGGCATGTGAATTTGATTATTCAGGTACGCAAGCATGTAAGGCACTTAAAGAAGAGGGTTTTAAAGTTATACTTCTTAACTCAAATCCTGCAACAATAATGACTGATCCTGAAATGGCAGATGTTACTTATATTGAACCAATAACTCCTGAGGTTGTAGAAAAAATCATACAAAAAGAAAGACCAGATGCTTTGCTTCCTACATTAGGAGGACAGACTGGTTTAAATACTGCAATGAAGGTAGCTGAAAGAGGTATTTTAGATAAATATAAAGTGAAAATGATAGGAGCAAATTACGAGGCGATAAAGAAGGCAGAAGACAGAAAATACTTTAAAAAATCTATGCTTAAAATAGGATTAGATTTACCTAAAAGTGCTTTAGCATATAATATGAAAGAAGCAAGGGAGGCATTAAAGAAAATAGGTCTTCCAGTGATTATTAGGCCAAGTTTTACACTTGGTGGAACAGGAGGAGGAATTGCTACTACTGAAGATGAATTTGAAAGAATAGCAAGTATTGGATTAAAGAGTAGTATGGTTAGTGAAATCCTTATAGAAGAATCTGTAATTGGATGGAAAGAATACGAACTTGAAGTTATGAGAGATAAGAAGGATAATGTTGTGATAGTATGCTCTATAGAAAATTTTGATCCAATGGGAATTCATACTGGAGATTCTATAACAGTTGCTCCTGCTCAAACATTAACTGATAAGGAATATCAAAAAATGAGAGATGCTGCTATTTCTATAATAAGAGAAGTAGGAGTTGAAACAGGAGGTTCAAATATACAGTTTGCAGTAAACCCTAAGGATGGTAGGATGGTAGTAATAGAGATGAATCCAAGAGTATCTAGGAGTTCTGCTCTTGCAAGTAAAGCCACAGGATTTCCAATTGCAAAAATAGCAGCAAAACTTGCTGTTGGATATACTTTAGATGAGATAAGAAATGATATTACAAGAGAAACTCCAGCATCATTTGAGCCAGTGATAGACTACTGTGTAGTAAAAATTCCAAGGTTCACATTTGAAAAATTCCCTGAAGCAAAGGATATTCTTGGAATTTCAATGAAATCAATAGGTGAAACAATGGCAATTGGTAGGACATTTAAAGAAGCATTACAAAAAGGATTAAGGGGTTTAGAAATTGGACATGCTGGTTTAGATAATAAACAAAATTATTCTAAGATACCAGATGAAAAAATCAAACAACGTCTTAAAGAGCCAAATGCCTCAAGGATATTTTACATTAAATATGCTTTACAGAAAGGATATAGTGTTAAAGAAATTTCGGATATTACTTTTATAGACCCGTGGTTTATTGATAATATCCGTCAAATTGTAGAATTGGAGAAAGATATTAAATCAGAATATCTTAAAAAGAAAACCTTAAGCGATGAAATGTTAAGAAGAGCAAAAGAATATGGTTTTAGTGATAAACAGATTGCAGAGTTAATAAATTCAAACGAACTTTCAGTGAGGAAGATGAGAAAGAAGAAAGGGATAAATGTAACTTTTAAACTTGTTGATACTTGTGCTGCTGAGTTTCCTGCATATACTCCTTATTATTACTCAACTTATGAAAGAGAAGATGAGGTGAAAGTTTCTAAGAGAAAAAAAATAATGATACTTGGTGGAGGTCCAAATAGGATAGGTCAAGGTATAGAATTTGATTACTGTTGCTGTCATGCATCATTTGCACTAAGAGAACTTGGATATGAGACTATCATGGTTAATTCAAATCCTGAAACAGTTTCAACGGATTATGATACTTCTGATAAATTATATTTTGAACCAGTTACATTTGAAGATGTAATGAATATAGTAGAAAAGGAAAAACCAGATGGAGTAATTGTGCAGTTTGGAGGTCAAACCCCTCTTAATCTCTCTAAACAACTTTGGAAAGCAGGTGTTCCGATAATAGGAACTAGTGTTCAGTCAATAGATCTTGCAGAAGATAGAGAAAAATTTTCACGCCTTTTAAAGAAACTTAAAATTAATCAACCATTGAATGGTTCTGTTACTTCCAGAAGTGAAGCAATAAAAATAGCAAGAAGGATTGGATACCCAATATTAGTTAGACCATCTTATGTTCTTGGTGGGAGAGCAATGAAAATAGTTTATGATGAGGAGTCTCTTAAAAAACTTATTGATGAAATAAGGGAAGTCTCAACAGAACATCCTATACTGATAGATAATTTTTTAGAAGATGCAGTTGAGGTAGATGTAGATGCTGTTTCTGATGGTGAAAGAACAGTTATTGGTGGTATAATGGAGCATATTGAAGAAGCAGGGATACATTCAGGAGATTCTGCATGTGTACTTCCACCTCATACTTTAAGTAAAGAAATACTGGATATTATAAGAGAGAATACCTATGCTTTATCCAAAGAGTTGAAAGTTATAGGACTTATGAATGTTCAGTTTGCTGTAAAGAATGATACTGTTTATGTTCTTGAAGTAAATCCAAGAGCATCCAGAACAGTTCCTTTTGTAAGTAAAGCAGTAGGTGTGCCTTTAGCAAAGATAGCAGCATGTGTAATGGTAGGTAAGAAACTCTCTGATTTAAACTTTACTAAAGAGATACAGCCAAAACATGTATCTGTTAAGGAATCTGTTCTACCATTTTCAAGATTTTCAGGAGTAGATATACTACTAGGTCCTGAGATGAAGTCAACAGGAGAAGTAATGGGAATAGATACTTCTTTTGGAATTGCCTTTTACAAATCCCAACTTGCAGCAGGACAAGGACTGCCTCATAAAGGAAAAGTTTTTATAAGCGTTAAAAATGATGATAAGAGAAATATAGTGTTTATTGCGAAAAAACTCTTTGATATGGGTTTTGAAATAATTGCTACTGAAGGAACTTACAAAGTTTTACGTTCAAATGATATTGATGCAACTGTTGTTGGAAAAATTGGGCAAGGAGATAATCGTATATTAGAATTTATAAAAAAAGGAGAGATAGGACTTATAATAAACACTCCATCAGGAAAATTAGGGCAGTTAGATAAAAATCCAATTAGAAGTTTTGCAGTTCTGTATGGTATACCTTGTATAACTACCATAGATGGTGCACAAGCAGCGGTTAATGGAATAGAGTCAGTTTTAAAAAAAGGTTTTTCAGTAAAGCCAATTCAAGAATATTTAAAGAATTAATTTTTTGGAGAAAAAAATGTGTGGTCTTTTTGGAATATTTAATCATAAAGATGCTATTAATTTATCTTATTTTGGACTTTATTCTTTGCAACACAGAGGTCAGGAAAGTGCAGGGATAGTTGCTTCAAATGGTAAGGTAGTTACCTCTTATAAAGAAATGGGTCTTGTAAGTGAAGCTTTACATCCTGAAAAGTTAAGGATTCTTTCAGGGAATACTACCATTGGCCATGTAAGGTATTCTACAACAGGTTCTTCAGTGATAAAGAACGCCCAGCCATTTTTAATAAATTACTTAAAGGATTTTATTGCTATAGCACATAATGGTAATTTGACTAATGCTTTTAAGATAAGATATGAACTTGAGAAAAAAGGTTCTATTTTCCAAACATCAACAGATAGTGAATTGATTGTTCACTTATTAACGAAATCGAAAAGAAAAACTTTTGAAGACAAGTTAATAGATGCTCTTTCCCATATTAAGGGTGCATATAGTATTTTAATACTTACTAAAGATAAAATGATAGCAGTAAGAGACCCTCATGGATTTAGACCGCTTTGTTTAGGGAAGTTGGATAGTTCGTATGTTTTTGCTTCTGAAACATGTGCATTTGATATAATAGGTGCAAAAAATATCAGAGAAGTTGAGCCAGGAGAAATTGTTATTATTAACAAAAAAGGGATTAAGTCAATAAAACCTTTTTCTAAGGTAAAACGCTCATTCTGTATATTTGAATTAATATATTTCGCTAGACCAGATAGTAATATTTTTAGTAGTAATGTGTATATGACACGAAAGATATTAGGAAGACATCTTGCAGAAGAAAAGCCTTCTAATGCTGATATTGTTTTAGCTATACCTGACTCAGGGAATTATGCTGCACTTGGTTACGCTGAAGTTTCAGGAATACCACTTGAACTTGGGATAATTAGGAACCATTATATAGGCAGAACATTTATACAGCCGTCCCAGCATATGAGGGATATTGGAGTAAAACTTAAATTAAATCCTGTTGTAGATGTGATAAAAGGAAAAAAAATAGTGATTGTTGAAGATTCTATTGTTAGAGGAACAACAAGTAGGATCAGAGTAAAGACATTAAGAAATGCAGGAGCAAAGGAAATACATATGCGAGTTAGTTGCCCTCCTATAAAGTTTCCATGTTTTTATGGAATTGATTTTCCAACCAAAGAGGAGCTTGTGGCTTCAAATTATTCAGTAGATGAGATTGCAAAACTAATAGGAGTAGATTCACTAGGATATTTGAGTTTAGAGGGATTACTTAAATCAATGGCAATAAGCGGTGAAAATTTTTGCACTGCTTGTTTTACAGGAAAATACCCTGAGCCTATTAAGGATAAAATTTCCAAATATGATTTAGAGGAGGAACTATAATGACGAAGTATATTATTGTTACAGGTGGTGTTGTTTCTTCCTTAGGTAAGGGAATTACAGCTGCTTCTATTGGAACTTTACTTAAAAGTTGTGGATTAAGGGTGAATATTGTAAAAATAGACCCATATTTGAATGTTGATCCTGGAACAATGAGTCCGTTCCAACATGGGGAAGTTTTTGTAACAGATGATGGTGCTGAAACAGACCTTGATTTAGGACACTATGAAAGATTTATGGATATTGAAACTACGCAGGATAATAATTTCACAAGTGGCAGGGTTTATGACACAGTTATAAGCAAGGAAAGAAAAGGAGAATTTTTGGGTAAGACTATTCAGGTTATTCCGCATATAACCGATGAGATTAAGTCAAGAATTAAAAAGATTGCAGATGGTAATGATGTTGTAATTGTAGAGATTGGAGGTACAACAGGAGATATAGAAGGATTACCTTTCTTAGAAGCAGTAAGGCAATTAAAACAAGATGTTGGAAGAAATAATATCTGCTATGTGCATGTAACTCTTGTTCCATATATTCGAGCAGCTGAAGAATTAAAAACAAAACCAACCCAGCAAAGTGTGGCAAAGTTAAGGGAAATAGGAATATATCCTGATATAATAATATGCAGGACTGAGAAATCTTTAAATGATGATTTGAAAAGAAAAATAGCCCTTTTCTGTAATGTTTCTGAAAAAGCTGTGATTGAAGAGAAAGATGTTGATTTTAGTATATACGAAGTACCAGTGATGCTAAAAAACCAGGGATTGGATAGATTAATTCTTGATATACTTGACTTAAAAGGAAGAACAAGTAATTTAACAGAATGGGTTAAACTACTTAATAAGATAATGAGTTGCAGAGAAACTGTTAATATAGCAGTAGGTGGTAAGTATACTGAGTTAAAAGATGCTTATAAAAGTATATGGGAAGCATTAACACATGCAGGAATTTTCAATTCTGTTAAAGTAAATATAAAGTATGTGAATGTAGAAGAAAGAAATCTTAACAAAATTTTAAAGGATGCTGATGGTATACTTGTTCCAGGTGGATTTGGCGACCGTGGGATAGAAGGTAAGATAAGAGTTGTGCAGTATGCAAGGGAAAATAAGATTCCTTATTTAGGTATTTGTCTTGGTATGCAGTGTGCTGTTATTGAGTTTGCACGGAATGTTTGTGGACTTAAAAATGCAAATAGTACAGAATTTAATTTAAAAACACCTTATCCTGTAATAAGTATGATGAGTGAGCAAAAGAAAGTTACAGAGAAAGGTGGAACAATGAGATTGGGTAAGTATCCTTGTAAAATTAAAAAGGGTTCATTAGCATACAAAGCATATAAAAAGAGTTTAGTTTTTGAAAGGCATAGACATAGATATGAGTTAAATAATAAATTTAGAAGAAAATTAGAAAAATATGGTTTAATTATAACTGGAGAATATGAAAATAAAAAATTAGCAGAGATAATTGAACTTAAAAACCATCCTTGGTTTGTTGGTGTGCAGTTTCATCCTGAATTTAAATCAAGACCAAATAATCCACATCCATTATTTAGAGATTTTATTAAAGCATCATTAATTCAAAAAAAAAAGTTTAAAGAAATAAGAATAATGTGATAAGGAAATTATATAAGGCTATGTAACTTTTGGATTAAAGGTTCAAATTCCTTTTCTTTAAAACAAAATTTTAAGTCTAAGAATTTTTTTCTAAATTTTTTTACTTCTTCTTTTACATTTTTATTATTATTAATAACATCATGTATAAATTGTGCTACAACCTTGAAATCTTCTTCTTCCATTCCAAACCTTGTGAGTTCAGAAACACCCATTCTAATTGCTCCAGAGGCAGTAAATCCTTCTTCATCTGCAGTTGCTTGATAATTTGTAATAATATTATTTTCTTCAAGTTTTTTTGCTAATTCAATACCTTTACCATAGCCTACTTTTATTACAACCTGATGAGTTTCAGTATACGATATTGAAGGGTCTCCAACAACATGTAAACCACAATTTTTTAAAGCCTTTGCAAAAGATTTAGCATTTGATATAACTTTTTTCTGGTATTCGTCTTTAAAATAATTCATCTCATAAGTTGAAACCAAAAGTCCAAGTAATGTTCCAAGATGGTGATTACTTAAACTTCCTGGGAAGGTTCTATTTAAAATACAGTTCCATAATGGATAGTATTTATCTTCTTCTTTATAATTTGAAGCAATAATTCCTCTTTGAGTTCCAAAGAATGTTTTATGAGTAGATCCTGTAACTATATCAGCGCCTTCTTTAAATGGTTCTTGGAAATATTGCCCAACAAGTCCAAGGACATGAGCCATATCATACATAATTATACATTCAAGGTCAATAGTATTTAAAAACTCTCTTATCTCTTTAACAGGTTCGCGGTGTAAGATTAAACTTTTTCCAAATATAATTAGTTCAGGTTTATACTCTGATATTATTTTTTTAGTTTCTTCTACATCAACTTTAAAAGGGTTGTCAAGACATACGGGGAAATTAACTACAGCAGGTTTTTCAGTTCTTGGATCAATAGATACAAAATTTTTAATTCCTCCTATTGTTTGTGCACTTAAATGCCCACCTTTTATAATATGATGGTTTAAAACATAACGGATTTTTCTTGGTTCATTTTTAATATCCCCTCTATTTAAATAATCTAAATAAGCGCTGTATAGTATCATATTTGCCATCTGCCCACTTATTGCTCTTACTTCAACTTCAGAACAATTTAAGTAATTCTTCATTTCTTCAATAAGAAGAGTTTCAACTCTTTCTATGAATTTAGTTCCTTGATAATAAAATACTTCAGCATCATAAAAAGATTTTACTCTTTTATGTTCTGCATATCTGAAAGTAGGATCCATAATTGAAAGGAGTCTTGCCATAGGCGATATAGTTTGTTCAGATGGTATTAAATTTATACATTCTTTCTGTCTCCAAATAGTGTTTTCTATTGTCTTATTTAAAAGATCTTTTACTTTTTCTTTATAACTAATATTTGGTAAATTTTCTTTTTTAATAGTAATTCCATATATTATTGGTCTTGCAAAAGGAGGAGTATCGGATTTTAAATGAAAAGGAACAATAACACCTTCAACCTCTTTACCACGGATATCAATATAAATTTTATCATTTTCTTTTAAATTACTGTTAAGTAAAGCAAGGCATATTGCTCTCATCTCCCTTTCATCTGTTAAACTTATTTCTAACCCAGACCCTTTTGTTTTCCAATATGGAACCATTGTTCCGCTTGTTATAATACCAACAAGTTTGCCATCTTTAAAAACTTTGAAACCGTCTCTTGCAACACCTTTACCTAAAACTACTACTGGCATGATGATTCTTGGAAGATCGTTTATTAATGAGTAATTCCTATTTATAATTTTTTTAAATGCATTAAACTGTTTTAAAAGAGAATTTTTACCAATGAATTCTCCTTTTAATGGAGAAAAACTTACAGCAAATCTAGAAAGTGGACAAGCAAAAATAGGGATATCTTCTTTAATTTCATTTCCATATAATGGCAATCCAGCTTCAAGTCTTAAAGTATTCCTTGCACCTAATCCTATTGGTATGGCACCATTTTCAATTAAAATATCCCATATCATTAATGCATCTTTTTTATCAATAAAAAATTCAAATCCTATTGGTTCTCCTGTATAACCAGTTCTTGCAACAATAATTTTTTTACCTTTTATATTAATGATACTCATAGAATTTTTTAAAGGCTCAGGTAGTCGTCCTCCTTCTATAAGTTTATCCAATATAAATTTTGAAGTAGGTCCCTGTAATGATAGCATAGCAATTTCTTCTGTTTTATCTTCAATATTTAAATCTTTAAACTCTCTTTTAAATGAATTTAAGTAATCCCAATCTTTCTTAATATTAGAAGCATTTACAACAAGAATGTATTTATTAGGTTCAATTAAGTATAAATAAGCATCATCTATTGCCCCACCATTTTCATTTTGTATTATTGTATATTGTGCTTGTGGAATATTAAGCGAAGCAGCATTATTTGATAAGACTTTTTGTAAAAAGGGTAGTGAATCATTGCCAGTAATAACAAATCTTCCCATATGTGAGACATCAAAAAGACCTGCTTTTTTTCTTGTTAGAAGGTGTTCTTCAATAATTCCTGTTTTATACTGCATTGGCATTAGCCAACCAGCAAAATCAACCATTGTTGCTCCAAGAGAGAGATGTCTATCATAAAAGATTGTTTTTAAAGATTTATTCATAAAGAGTTATTATATCAAAAACTATAGATGAGTTCAATCTTTTTATATATATGTGATGTTAGTATTTTAAAATGTTAAAGGTTATTGACATTTTGAAATGTTAAATTTTTTGACCACCTTTTAGGGTAAAATAGTAAGTAGGAGGTGGTCAAAATGGATAAAAAGG
>Ga0078972_1006803_pt1 | contig 26469 bp, 29 predicted proteins | sample YelNatPaOPGAMG01_FD_67568 | JGI IMG/M metagenome (GOLD analysis project Ga0078972, IMG submission 67568) | Hot spring thermophilic microbial communities from Obsidian Pool, Yellowstone National Park, USA - OP-RAMG-01 (SPADES assembly) (version 2) | ecosystem: Environmental > Aquatic > Thermal...
CCTCTGGAAGAATTCCTATTGCTGTAGGCTTCGGCGTGTCAAAGCCAGAACACATTCGAATACTATTGGAGAACGGTGCAGATGGAGCAATCGTTGGAAGCGGCTTCGTAAAAATTGTGGAAGAAAACATGCACAACGAAGAAAGGATGCTTCAGGAAATAGAAAACTATGCGATGAAGCTAAAGGAGGCGACAAATACAAGACATGCCCTTTCAAGAGGATCTTAAGATGTGGCATGAACCTTTCTACTTAAATTCAATTTATGTTTTCCAAACTCATCAAGCCTCCTATAGAAAAAATTTAAAAATAAGAAAGTTTGTTCTATTGGAAGTATGATAACTGAAGACGAATTTTTGATCTTAGATTATCTAGACATATTTAAATTAGCTGAGGAGTCAACAATAAAAGAGGACCTGGGATTTGAACCGACAAAATTTTCTTCTACCATAAAAAGTTTATTAGAAAAGGGGTTTATTGAAAAATTTTTTGGCGAGCAATGGAAAATAACTTCTAGAGGTGAGAACGCTGTCTCAGAGGAACGAAAAACACTTTTAGAAAGAAGCGGCCAAAAGGACCTCTTTATCAGATACTGTGAGGAATTTGAAATACTTAACAAAGAGTTTAAGGAACTCGTTTCACGTTGGCAGATGAAAGATGAAGACGGTGTGCTAGTTCCCAACGACCACAAGGATCCAGAATACGATTTTGCGATAATAGAAAAGATGGGAACGATACATGAAAAAAACAAGAATCTCATAGAACGAATATCGAAAATCTTTCCATTCTACAAACGATTCATCAATAGGTTTGAAAAGGCTTACGAACGTTTGACAGCCGGAGAATTTGGCTACATGGATAGGGCAAGAGACTCATACCATAACATATGGTTTGAACTGCACGAAAGTCTCCTAAAGTTTTCAGGCATGAGTAGGATTGAATAAAAAAATAAGGGGGAAATTAGTTTTAGCTCCCCTTGACAACCTTGGGGAAAGTTAGCTGTATATTAAGCCAGCCTAGAAAGCCTCCGAAAATTCCTGCGAAACTGCACCAAAGCCACAGGATCCACGGGTCTATCAGTGGATTACCGGTCAGTGGTCCAGCACCCTGGCCAGCCTTTAATCCAACAAAGTAAAAGGCCAAGTACATCGAAAGACCGTTAAAGTAGGCAAGACTTCCTTTCCAAAAGAAAGCACTATACTTCATTATATATACCATTACACACACCCAAATAAATAGCCAGAGTGCTACAGAAAGCACTAGATCCCAGCCCAAGTAAACAACAAAGTAATTGTTAAATGTTGCAAATACGGCGCCACCGACCAGGGCTCCTAATGGGAACAATGTCCATATGAGTTTCAATGCGTCTGTTTTTGCACCCAAAGCAAAATATTCTGCCCATGCTATAAAGGAGGCCCAAAGAGCCAAATTGTAAGGACCAAGATATAGGCCAAACGGTAATGATATTAAGACTGTTATTGCAACTGCTAGCCACAGTGGAACCCTTTGAACAACCTTTTCTTGCGACATTCTCGTCATATAATATGAAAAATGGATATTTTTAAACTTATCGGTAATAAATTAAGCTCTACTATTAATCTAATTAAAAAATATAAAAAATTGCTTAATTTTTAAATCATTTTAGTGAGACCTTCCAGCTGAGAAAATATAATACTGATTCTCCAACAACCTTTATACCATGTAATGCTCCTGGAGGTATATATACTAAGTCTCCGGGAAAGACCTCCTTTTCTTCACCATCAATATACATTAGCCCTCTACCTTTTAGAATATAATAAAATTCTTCAGCAGGAAACTTCGATCTATGAGGCTTAAGTTCTTTCTCAACCATAACTTCCTCCACATGGTCAACAGTTGCACATTCTTCCTTTTCCAGCAAATGCCAGACTTTTGCTTCCCCTCCATGCTCTAAAGAAACAGTACTGTTAGAACAATTCTTTATTATCATAGTTGTCAGTTTAAAAACTAAAACAACTTCTATTTATACATTTATCTTTTCAAAGTATGTTTAATACAATAACAAATTATTCTATTTCTGAAACAAAGTTTTTAATATCCGCATGTAATTCATAAAAGACGTAATAGTAGGAATTTGGTTCATTGACTATGAACAAGGTGTTTCCATTCTTGATTTTTGCAAGGCTTTCTTTAAGCCTATCCAAGTACATTTTATAATGTGGTAAAAGTGGGAGTAAACTTTTCAAAGCAAGAGTTACTTGATTATGTACTTCTTCTATGGAATTTATGATGTCCTTTTGGCTGTCAGCTTTCAACTGAAATTTTGTTATAGTATATTGTAGGAAATAGCTTAGATCACCTAATATGCTACCCACGTTTTTGAGAAGCTGCCTTTCTTCACTCGTTAACCCATTCACAAACTCTCTTCTAATCAATTTCACCCTTCCTTTACCCAGTTCAGTTATTGAGTAGGATTTTTCATACTCCTTCACATATCCTTCCTTAACTAACCTTTCGATGACATTTTCTATACCTTCAAAGTTTTCGCCAAAAACACTAACAATCAAATTAAATGGTACAATAAACTTTATGTCGATGAAATTTAAGACAGCGAACTCTTCATAACTTGCTCTAGAATTAATTTGCATCAATTATGCAAGTAAAATGATAATATTTAAAATTTTAATAAAAGTATATCATTTTTTTCTTTTTTTGAAAAATAAAAGTTTATATAGTAAGATTGAACAAGTATAAGGTATGTCATGGAAAGAAGGTGACGAACTAACATTAAACACTCACTGGGGCAGCAGCAAACTCGGAAAAGTTATCGCCAAATATTTTGGTGACGAACACTTTCCAGTAGAATGGGGTGACAAGCCCCTTTATCCATGGATCTTCCCTTCAGTGGAAGAGGAGAAGAAACTTTTCTGGATGAGAAGTGACGCCCACCATCCGCTAATATTGACACCATTACAAGAAGATGTGTTCACATGCTGGGAACAGCGTATAGTGGAAAATCCTGGCAGGTCTGCTCTCTGGTATTTTGACAGATATTGGCCACCTAATGGAATGGCATGGCTCATAAGAAGGGGGCCTGGTGGAAGATGTTATCACGCGATAATTCCCCCTCCCGACGACATGGTTCCTGCACGAGAAAAGTTCTATAACATGGTGATAGGCGCGTACGCGGACCATGCTGTAGAAATATGGGAGCGTTTGAGGGAAAAGTCAAAGAAAAACTTAGAGTACATTGATAGTGTAGATTTTGACAAACTTACACTAGCGGAGGCAATGCTGGTCTTCCAGGATATGCTTGACATACATTCTGAGCACTGGAACTATCACTGGTATGTTAACGTATCCTACTATGCCATGCTGGCAACATTCAATGAGAAGTGGAAAGCGATATTGAAGGAGGATGTTGACGAGCGTATTGCAGGAGACCTTTCAATATCTTTAAAGGACGCTAACTGGGAAAGGCTAAAGGGCATATACGAGTTGAAAGAAAAGATAAAGAAGTCTCCGCTTTTAACTAAAATATTTAAGAAGTCGATACCTCCACTGCAGGTAATAGAAGAGTTAGAAAAGACAGATGAAGGGAAAGCATTCTTCAAAGAAATAAAGACGTTTTTGAAAAAGTACGGGTGGATGAGCCCATACGTTCACCAACTGCAAGTGGAATCATTCTATGAAAGGCCAGAATATTTCATTGAAATGCTGAGATTCTATTATGTTACAGACTTCGACTACGACAAGTCTTTGAAAGAAGCTGGAGAAAAGGTGGAAAAGGCTAAAAAAGACTTTCTAGCGAAGGTCGAAAGCAAGAACCTTTCTCCAGCAGAAAAGGAGGAAATACTAAAATGGTATGAGAGGGTTTTAAAGATGGCGCCTATAAACCCAGACCACCACTACTACTATGACCAAGGAACTCAAACAAGACTCGGTTATGTATGCAGACAGATAGGTAAAAAGCTTGTTGAAGCAGGCGTGTTAGAAGATCCAAGTGACGTCTTCTACCTACACTATTATGAGCTAAAAACAATAGCCGCTGACCCTCAAGCATTTGACGCCAAAAAATTGACAAAAGAGAGGAAAAAACAGCTTGAGGAAGAGTACAGAAAAGTACCATATCTAGGTTGGTTCGGTACGGCTACAGAATGGGCGATGACAAAAGAATTCTGGAGACTGTACTGGGGATGGGATGTAAACCGTGTTAAGGAATTTGAGGAACTAAGGCAAGTGATAGAGGGAAAGAAGCCTCCACCAAAGGTCCTTAAAGGAATTCCTACCGGAACCCCTGTAGCAGAGGGGCCTGCAAAAATCGTATTAACAGCTGATGACTTCAAGAAGGTTGAGCAGGGTGATGTAGCTATAGCTATAATGACAAGCCCAGCATGGGGCCCTGTCCTTCCAAGATTGAAGGGACTGGTTACAGATTCAGGAACGGCTATGGCGCACCCGGCCATAATATCGAGAGCCTGGGGTATAGCATGTGTAGTTGGAACTAGGATTGCAACACAAGTAATCAAAGATGGACAGATAGTTAGAGTTAACGGAATGGACGGTACAGTCGAAATCAAATCATAGAGCTGCTGCCCAACCTCCCCATTTTTATATTTTATTTTTGATGATGTTAGATTAAGGACAATAATGGATTTTATTCTATTTGACGATTAGGGGGCAGTTTTATGATGAACAGGTCTTTCTCAATTCTTTGCACCGTCCTCCCTTTTTCGAATCTGCAGGCGTGCTTGAGCTTTTTTGCAGGTGAGGCTGACTATTTCGATGGGGAATTGTGCTCTGTAGGGCAGGGGTCTTCAACCTATAGATGAACCTAGGTTCCCCTTTCCTTTAGGAAGCACCTTCTCCCTCACCACAAGCCCCTCCTTCTGAGGCCTGTTTAGGTGCTTCAGGACCGTAGCCCTAGCGAAACCCACCCTAACCACCAGCTCCATAACGTCTGGTGCACCATACATCCTATCCAAGATAATTTGATCTATCGCATCCACTTGGACCGAGGAGGACGACAAACTCTTTGTCTTTTATTTCAAGATTTAGGTTTGATACTGCAACTGTTGTCCCAAATCTTTTCACAAGATTCTTTATCAGCACCCTAGCCATACTATACCATCATGAATATTATTTGGTGTAGTAAATAAAGCTTTCATCGAATCAGATACCTTCTCTCTTCTAATGTTTGTTCACCTTCTTTTTCATTTTTATTAGGTTGTCTATTTGCTCGTTCAAGCTTTCCCTGCATTGCCAGAGTGTTTCCTTTACTGTCCAATCTTCCACATCATCTATTATCTCGTTTACCCTGTAAAGGCATGTCTTTAGCGCCGCTATACACTTGTTTAGAGCCCTCTCCATCCTACGCCCCTCCATTTCAGTGTTCGAGTATACTTGCCACGGGTACGGTGGATCCTCTCCATGCTCTTTTATGCGCTTAACTATTTTTCTCACCTCCCTTCTTGTAAGCCTCTTCTCCACTATAACCTGCGTAAGCTCCCTCACCTTATCCGCTTCCAAATTTATGAGCTCTTGCGCTATGCTGGGGGAAATTTCACGCCGGCGTGAAATTTTGTCCTGAACATCTTGAGGTAGGCTCAGGAGCTTTATTCTGGAGCTAACATACTGCACACTCTTGCCGATCCTTCTAGCCAGCTCGGACATCCCTCCCCAACCGTATTCATCCACGTACCTTTTGAAGGCTAAAGCCTCCTCTATAGGATCCAAAGTCTTATGCTGAAGGTTCTCTATAAGGGATGCCTCGTAAGCTTCCCTATCATCTAGTTCAATGATATGGCATGGTATCTTCCTCCACCCAAGCCTCTTGCATGCCTCAAGCCTCCTGTGCCCAGCGACAACCTCGAAGCCGTCCTCCACAGGCCTAACAACTATAGGCTCAAGCAAACCCTTCTCCTCTATAGATGGAATAAGCTCATCCAACTGGCCAATGTCTTTTCTCAAAGAATATTTTGGAGGGTGGATAGTATGAACTTCAAGCTCCTCCATGAAGCCTGAAAGTGAACTTGAGCTCAAGCCACTAAAGTTTACATGAAAGGGTTGTATAAGGTTTTCTTATGAGATGCTGCGATATGTTTATATTTTGCTTCAGCCTTTCCAGCCTGATGTGTATGGGTTTCGAAAAATTTTTAGAAAATGGTAGGTCCATAATTTTAGCTTACGACCATGGTGTTGAGCATGGTCCGACGGACTTTAACGAGAAGAGTGTTGACCCAGCCTTCGTAATGGAGGTTGCTGAAAAGGGTAAGTTCAACGGCATCGCTCTTGAAAAGGGTTTGGCTGAAAAATACTATAATGGTAAGGTTCCACTAATATTGAAGGAGGAAGACTTCCTAAAGCAGGTTAAGGGTGTGATTGATGCTGGAGGTGTCGGTGTCGATGAGACTAAGGCTAAGCTCGGCGGTGAGCATGTATTCATATGGGCAGCTAGGGATGTGGACACGAAGGAGGTTTTAGCGTTCAGGGCAAGCTTCACAAGATCTTCCCTGGACGCTGAAATATTCTTGGAGCAGGCGCTCGAATGCTGTGAGAATAAGCCGACGTTCCTCGTAGACAAGGGCCCCTGGTACAGGGATGCGTTCGAAAGGCTAGGGCCAGAGTATAGGCATGAAACCCCGGAGGGGGCGTGAAACCTTCAAGATGAGGAACAGGATAGAGAGGTGGTTCGGAATACTAAAGGCGAAGCTCAAAACATTCTACAACAACTTCCCCTACCGCTCAACCCTAGATTCGATGGCAAAGTTGCTAGAATCGTTCATAGCCATCTACAACTGGGTGCTCCTCAAAGGCTTATCTTAACAACATCTTTATTTTTATAGCAAAACTTATATATCAAAAAATTTGTTAGAATTATTATGGTAGAGTTTATTCCTAAAACAGAAATTATTGAAAGGTTGTTGAAGGAAGTTGAGAGTGGGCGACCATTAATTATTGCTGGAGTGAGTTTAGGCGAAACCGCTAAGGCTGCTGAGGCTGGAGGGGCGGATCTTCTCCTATTCTATAATTCAGGTAGGTTTAGGATGGCTGGAATAGGCTCTCTAGCGGGACTAATGCCTTACGCTAACGCCAATGACATAACAGTTGATATGGCGAAAGAGATCGTTCCTGTTGTTAAAAGGACACCTGTTATCGGGGGAGTTTGCGCAACAGACCCATTCAAGAACATGAGAAGGCTTTTGGAGATGTTAAAGGAGCTAGGTGTATCAGGTGTTATAAATTATCCTACCGTATGTATGACGGATGGAGTATTCAGGGAAAATCTTGAGGAACAAGGTTTCAGTTTCGATCTTGAAGTTGAAATGTTGAAAATGGCCTCCAGAATGAAAATGCTTACCGCACCTTATGTCTTTAACGTTTATGAAGCAAGAAAGTTAGCTGAGGCTGGAGTTGACCTTGCCATAATTCATGTAGGGTACAGGAAGCCTCTTCTCACCCTAGAACAGGCTATAGAAAAGGTGAGGGAAATTACTGATGTTATCAAGAAAGTTAATGATAGAACACTGATTTTCTGTCATGGAGATCCCATTGTTGACACCGAAACTTTTAAGAAAGTTTATAGTGAAACAGAAGTTGTTGGTTTTATGGGATTTACTGGAATTGAAAGGGTTCCATCAATAAAAGCCATACAGTCAGTGGTTAAAGAATTTAAGTCTGTAAAGAAAGTTTAATTGGTATACTTTAAGTTAAAAAGAGGAAAATTATGTATACTCTACCCACAGATTTATAAGAAAAGCATATGAATGGAGAAAACATTGGAAAGATCGGATATCCTAAAAGCTACAGTGATGCTGGAATAAAGCAAGACCATAAAACCTGGCAAACAGATAAATTTTGTATAGCAGGGTGGAATTATCATAAAGATTTAAATAGAAAATTCAACCAATAGTTATCTGTGATAATATGCCCTTGTCTAGAAAAGAAATTTTAAATCGTCTTTGGGATGAAATAAACAAAGGTAGACCAATAATAATTTCTAGCGCTGGTGACGGGTTTTTCGCAAGCATGATGGATAAAGCTGGAATAGACATCATTGGAGTATATAATTCTGGCTACGGGAGACACCTTGGTATAGGATCACTTTCAGGACTACTGCCAATATTTGACACAAACAGACTTGTCATAGAAATGGGCTTTGAAATATTGCCTAGGGTAAAAAATGCTTTTGTGATAGCAGGTGTGTGCGCCCAAGATCCTAAAACCTTATGGAGACCGTATCTAAAAAATCTAATTGAAATGGGTTTCTCTGGTATAATGAACTTTCCAACAGTGGGCTTAATAGATAAAAACTCGCTGTTTAGGATAAATCTTGAGGAATCGGGCTTCGGATACGATAAAGAGGTTGAAATGATTAAATTAGCCCGCGAAATGGACATTTTTACTATAGCATATTGCTTCACTCCCGACGAAGTTGAAAGGATGGCTGAAGCTGGAGCTGATGTAATTGCCGTGCACGTGGGGCTTACTACTGGTGGCTTGATAGGAGCTAAGACTACCGTTAGCATAGAGGAGGCGATAAAGAGGACAAATGAGCTTCTCTCAATAGCTTATAAGGTTAGGCCAAAAGGCGACTTCATACCGATAACACATGGTGGGCCAATGGGCGACCCAGAAAGTCTACAAAAGGTTTTAGAGGCGACAGAGGCAGCTGGATTTGTTTCAGGTTCAGCTATAGAGAGAACACCTTTGGAACCGTTTCTTATCGATGTCTGTAAGAAGTTTAAGAGTGTTAGGATGAAGGGGCCAAAAATCAAGCCAGTTTAAATATTTAAATATTACCAATCTTTCACCATAAGTATGTCCGAATTCAAATTTTCTGAAGAGCAGCTCAGGAATGTGCTATGGAAGGATATAGGTGCTCTTGACCCAGATAAATATATTATTGCAACATACTTGGCTGAAATCGGTCCGTATCCGCCGAAACGTGTAGCAGAAGAAATGGCTATAGAAAACTCTACAGGGACATGGACTTTGGTCAGATATGAGACCCCAGAAGTAAGGGACAAGTATGGTGCAAAGATAGTCGAGTTGATAAACGCTAAAGAGAACGTGTATGTTGTCCAACTTGGAATAAATGGGGAAAACTATGACCCTGAAACTGGAGGGTTGGCGAACTTGCTTGCTGATATAGCTGGAAACGCCTACGACCTTATGTACGTAAATAAGCTCAAACTAATAGATTTGCATCTGCCAAAATCGTGGGCTTCAGCCTTTCCTGGACCAAAGTTTGGAATAGAAGGCATAAGGGAATTAACTGGAACCAAAGATTTTCGTAGACCTATCATTGGCGCTATTATGAAACCAAACATAGGAATAGACGCGAACGTTATGGCTAAAATGGCGTATGAAATAGCGTCAGGCGGTGTCGATTTTCTAAAAGATGACGAAGCTTTAGTGAATCCAAAATATTGTCCGCTTGAAGAAAGGGTTGTCAAGATAATGGAAGCCTTGGACAAAGTTAAAGAGGAAACGGGCAAAAAGGTTCTATACGCCTTCAATATAACAATGGACAGACAGGACAAAATGGTAGAGGCTGCTGAAATGGTTAAAGCTCATGGAGGAAACCATTTGATGGTGTGCTGGGCCTACATGGGTTACGGTGGTATAAGAAGGTTAGCCGAAGACCCAAGCATTAACCTTCCCATACACGTTCACAGATGTGGACATGGTGCTGTATCAAGAATGCCTGACCATGGAATAGACTCTGTTTTAATATCAAAACTTGGTAGAATATCCGGGGCTGATGAAATGCATTTAGGCGCAATTGAGGGAAAATTCCACTATTCCATAGCGGAGGCAGTTAGACATGTTTCAGTCTTCAGAGACCCACTATATCACTTTAAACCAACCCTTCCAACACTTTCAGCCGGAAACCATCCGGGTAATGTTGCAACATCATGTGAGGTTGTCGGAAACGAGGTACTACTTTTAGCAGGTGGAGGGATAATAGGGCATCCGATAAGCCCCACTGCCGGTGGAAGGGCAATGGTTCAGGCAGCGGAAGCATACATAAAGGGGATCCCTGTTCAAGAGTATGCGAAGACTCACAAGGAGCTTGATGCGGCTATAAAATACTGGGGTGTAGGTGTATCTAAAAGGATTACTGGAACCTAAAAATTTTTTTATCCTCCAGTAACAACGGGCATAAACATTACTAAGTCATCTCCACTTAAACGTGTGCTTGACATTTCGTTAGGATTAACTATCTTATTGTTAACAAAGATCATGGAATATTCAAATATCTTTGTAGGGCTGTTTTCAAAAAATTTTGCCAGGTCAATGTACGTGTTAAACAGTTTTGCTATAAGCTGTGAAACATTTAAGCTTTCACCATCGAGTATAAGTTCTTCTCCCTCCTTTTTAGTAAGCTCCGAAAATAGGCCACCATATTTTATTTTGACCTTCATCACCATATTCTTCTATTTAAACTTATATTTAAAATTTAAAGCCCATTGTTTTTCGGATAATATTTATAAAAATGGTTTTAAAAATGGTATCTTGTGAAGATTCTTGGTATAGTTGGAAGTTCTAGGAAAAATGGGAACACTGAAATTCTTACTTCTGAATGTTTAAAGGCAGCATCGTCCTCAGGCGCGGAAACTTATTTAATAAGATTATCCGAATTAAATATTAGCCCTTGTGATGGATGCCAGTATTGCAGGATTAATGGCGAATGTAAAATTAAAGATGATATGCAAATAATATACCAAAGTCTCATTAACGCAGACGGTATAATAGTTAGCACACCCGTATACTTTTGGACTGTTTCCGCACTTACAAAAATCTTTATGGACAGAACCTACGCCTTAAGGTATCCGACAAGGAAACTTAAGGGGAAAGTTGGTGGAGCAATTGCTGTCGCTAGCCACAGAGGCTGCTCTTTTACCCTTTCTACAATAAACAACTTCTTTTTGCACCATAAAATGATTGTTGCAGGATTAGGTGTTTCAGGCTACGCGTCCGAAATTGGTGATATTAAAAAGGATGAGCGTGCTCTACGAGATTCTAGAGAACTTGGGGTAGAAATTGTTGAACTTTTAAAAAATAGGAGGGGTTAGATAATTTTATATTGAGACAACCTCTTCATATGTGTTTATCATTTTATTTTGTAATTGTTTTATACGTTCAACATTTTCTCCTGAAAATTCAACGTAGGATATTGCTTTAAAAGGACACCATCTTACACAAGCAGGATCCCCATCACAGAGGTCACATACAAGGATTCTATCGTTTACTAAGGTTATACCATGATATGGGCAAGCTTTCACACAGGATCCGCAACGTATACATAAACTGTTATCTACAACAATCCTCCCTAAACCGTCTTTAGAGAGGGCGCTGACGGGACAAGCACCTATACATGGCGCTTCCTCACATTGAACACATACCTCAGCAACACTTAATGTCTTCTCTTTATTGAATCTAATTCTTATTCGAGACGTTTTATTGGATATGACATTTCCTGGTGCATGGTTCAATGTGCATGCAAGTGTACAAATTCTACACCAGTTACAGAGGTTAGAATCGAAAATTAGTTTCTTCAAAACTAGCTCACCTCCATATATATACCTCTCCTATTCAAATCTTCTGCCACATAATTTAAGCCAAGAGCCTTCAACGTTTCTTTCTTAGGTATACCAGTCTTTTCGTCTATACCTCTCTCCCTATAGTAAATGTTTAGCCTATCATCAAGGTCGGTGTAAGGTGGGTGAAACTTTCCACCTTCTGTAGGAAGAGGCTCTTTCAAAAACCTTTCAGGAAGGGTGTCATCTTTTCTCCTTAATCCATATCTAACGTTTTCAGCCCTTTCAATCAACAGTGTTCTCCAAGCAGCCCTATAAAGGTCGTCTATTGACAAGTTTACGCCTGTTGCAGAATTGTAAAGTTCCACTAGCACCCTCTCCTTATCCTTAAAAGCTTCTAGACTTGAAGTGTATGCTGACCAAGCCCAAGTGCACACCTCTAGTAGGTTGATTAATGTGGTGAGACTTTCAACTGCCATGAAGCCTTGAACTGCACCAGGGAGATCCTTTGGAAACATTGTGCCAACTAAGCTACTTAAACCTGAAGCCCTCATGTGGTCAGCACCCCTCGTTGATACAGCATATCTAAAATTGTATGTACGAGAAGCTCGAGCATCTTGTGGTATATTGTCCATGCCCTTTACATGTATTGCGTACTTTGATGCTTCAGGATAGCGTTTGATTATGCCTAAAAGCCCTTCTGCAAAGATATTTCCCGCACCATCTTTGTAAGCTATCTTCTTCAAAAGTGTCTGGACGGCGTCCGCGTTACCCCACGTCAAATCTATTCCGTCAAGCTCTTCTCTCTTGACTATACCATGTTCATATAATTCCATCATGAGCGCAATTTGTTGGCCTACGGTCATGTCAAGCCCAAGTTCTTCACACAATTTTGCATTATAGAAACCTTCTTCTAAATCGAAAATGTCAAGTCTGTAGAGCAGGGGAGCTAAACCATAGTAGTCCAAATGTGTTATCATAAATTTTCCATGCCTCTTGCTATCTATAACAAAGTTTCTTGTACAGCCAAGGTAGCAGTAGCCGCATCCTGAAGTTGACTTAACATTATATCTGTTTATTGCTTCGGCGCAAACGTTTTTGAATACTTCTGGAGGCAGATAACCGTATCTGCCATTTTTCAATATTAAAGCGCCGTGAGCATTGTGTGTGTCATGCAGAAAGTGACTTCCAATCGCTCGCCCAATTTTTGTTGTCGGCTCCCTTTCATAAATGGATATAGCTTCCTCAAACGCCTTTTTGAATCTTTGAATATCATATATCCTAGTTTCATTTTCACCTCTCACGACAACTGCCTTAACCTTTTTGTTACCCATTACAGCGCCCATTCCAGTTTTTGATGCCGCCCTATCGAAATCCACAATTACTGCAGCAGAATAAACTATGTTTTCACCAGCAGGACCAATACATGCTACACTAGCCTCTCTGTCGCCAACCTCCTTCAAAAGAGCCTTAGTTACTTCAGGAACCGTCATTCCCCAAAGATGTTTTGCATCTCTGATCTCAGCTCTACCATCATTTATCCACAAGTATACAGGCTTCTCACTTTTCCCTTTAATTACTAGAACATCATATCCCGCTCTTTTTAATTCTGAAGCAAAAAGGCCTCCAACATTTGAGTCACCATGTATTCTTGTGGATGGTGATCTTGCCGCTATTGTCAACCTACTTGATGATGGTGCTAGGTCTGAGAGTGGGCCTGTAGCGAATATAAGGGGATTTTGAGGTGCCATAACATCGGCTTCTACATCCACTTCATCATATAGTATCTTTGAGGCAAAACCACGTCCTCCAACAAAATCTCGTATAAGACTGCTTTCAAGGGGCACCTGTCTTATACTATTTTTGGAAAGGTCAACATAGAGTATTTTTCCAGCGTATCCAAAATATTCCATTACCATCAACATAAACTTAAAGTTTTTTTGGTATTTAAAGTTTAAAGTATGTAATCATAAAATTTAATACACTTTTGAGGATTCAAGTTTCAAATATTAGCTGATATAGTCCCTCTCTAGGCCTCAAGTTAATTTCTCGCAAACGATCTAATCTCTTATAATCTTAACTGCATCCAAATGCATGTCATCAGCCAAAAATTTTAGATGTAAAGAAAATTTTAAATATACACAAGAAAAGAGAATATGTATATGGTTGTAATAAATTCTAAAAACGTTCCAGGAGTTAAGGTACCTGCACCATTTTCTAGAGAACTTAAAGTTGTTCTCGACCCACAGGTGGGCAATTACGATAAGGCAACAATACTACTCTCATATATTGAGCCTAAGAGTTCAACAGGATTACACAAGCACAACTCTGATGAGATAATGTACGTCGTTGAAGGAGAAGGGGAGGCTGTGGAAGTTAAGGGTGGAATCGAGAAGGTCGAACATGTCACCGAAGGCTGTGTCATATACGCACCTTTAAATATTGAGCATGAAATAAAGAATTTGAGTGAAGGAAAATTAGTTCTCTTCTGCGTTTACATACCAGGTCTCAAAGCTTCAGGTTATCTGGAAATGGCTATTGAGGCAGCAAAGAAATATTTTAGAGGGTGAGAAAATGGTCTACAGTGAGGAAGTTGACGTTCTAGGTGCAAAGATTAGAATAGACGTGTACAGTTCTAAAAGGGTTGACTGCGTGTTTGAAGACAACATTTGGTTTGACTACCGTTTAGGGAAGAGTGAGATAAGGAGGGTTGCGACAAAGAGTGAACCTGATATAATATGGTATAAGGATACGAGTTTAAAAAATTTAGTTTATAACCCGACTTCGGAAACTTTAACACTTTTTGGAGAATGGTTTAGCGGAGAACTTCAACGTCTTGCAGTCGCACTTTTGTTAAAAGAGTTAGAAAAAAAGAACATTTTCTCTTTTCATGCTACAGGCTTCAACTATAAAGGTTCAAACATTATGCTGCTTGGGGGAGAAAGTAATCATGGGAAGACAATGACATTGATCGAAGCACTTAGACGCGGCGCCCTGATGATTTCTGGAGAAACAATTCTATTAGACTGGGATGGTAATATTCTAGCTGGAAGCAAGGAAATTTTCTTAAAAAAGAGGCCTAAGGGAACTGAGAGAAGTGACCTGCCTGGTAGTGAAGGATGGAGAAAATTCTTTGAAAGCTTACCGGAAGTAAAATTAAAGGATTATGAGGGAAAGGGGGAAAAATTTAATTTAGTAGTGCTACCTGATATCGATGGAAACTTTGACCCTGAAATAAAAGAGTTAGGTGAATTCGAAAAACAGTATCAGACGTTCGTTTCAATAACATTAGGCTATTATATGCTGCCCTGCCTGATTTCCAGTGAAATCCCAATGCCTATAATAGATTCTTACGAAAGAAGAATTAGGAGGGCTCAATTTGTTAAAAGGTTCAGTGAAGATAAAAAGTACTACATGATTAGAGGTAAGGATCCTAAGGTCGTAATGGACCATATTGAAGAAATAATAGCTTAATCGCCTTCTAACCTTTACTAGTCAAATATTTTTATCCGAGAACTCTTTTGGCTACCTCAACCAAATCTTTATCTGTCAGCGCGCATTTCATGATTGCAGCCTCCTTCTTAACCTCTCTCACAACTTCTTCGACTTTCTCCTTCGGCACCCTTATCCCAAGCTTTTCAAGCTTTGTCAATATCAAGGAGCCGCCACTTCCCTTGCTCACCACATACTCTCTAGTTCTCCCGATGAGCTCAGGCTTAAATGGAAGCATTCCCTCAACTTCACCAGCCTGTTCCGCTTTGGTGAGCATCCAATATATCCAGCCGGAGGAAAACTTAAATGCGTTTTCACCTATTATAGGCTTATTTGGTCCCACCTTAAACTTGGTTATCTCTTGAACCTTTCTAGCCACATCATAAATCTTCTCGAGCTTTATCCCAGTTTTAACACCTAATAGAAGCTCTAAGGCTATAGCCATTTCTTCAGTCGAAACATTTCCAGCCCGCTCACCTAAGCCAGCTACTGTAGTATGTACAGCTGACGCACCCGCTGATATTGCGGCTAAAGCTTCAGCAGTTGCAAGTCCAAAGTCGTTGTGAACATGAAATTCTAATGTTGCAGGTTTAATCCATTCTAAGATCATGTTTGCAATATAGTATGTTGCCCAAGGCAAACTTTGTCCATATGTGTCAGCTATGGCTATGCTATCTATGTGTCCTTCTTTAACCATTGTGGTGAGATGGGTTTTAACAAAATCTAGTGGTGCCTTAAAATCGTCCCATATTAAGCCAACAGTGTATAATCCATGCGCCTTCGCATAGGAAACAGCCTCTAACCCCTTTTTTGTGATTTCCTCTGGAGACATGTTCCAAAAGACCCTTCCCTGCCAAGAGTTTCCAACAAAATCTATTAGAACAGAGTCTACGCCTAATCCTATTGCTTGATCAATCACTTTCTTGTCCCAGCTTACGAATGGGATTATTCGAGCATTTAAGCCAAGCTTCAAAATTCTTTTAGTAGCCTCTTCATCGTCCTCAGACATCATAGGGATAACTTCGATTCTGTCAACACCGAGTTCATCTAGGGCTTTTGCGATCCGAACCTGCTCTTCTACAGTTAAAGCAACGCCTGGAGTTTGCTGACCTTCCCTGATTGTAGCGTCATGTATGATAACCCTTTTCGGAGCCTTGATAATTTTTCTTACTTCAGGTAGCCAATTGTAGGGAGTGACCCAATACATGTTGGTGTGCCACTTATCTTTAGCTTTATCCAATTCCATCATAATATTAGAAAGTTCTTCTTTTGACATGCCTAACACCATTACACCTTATTTTAAAACTCAAATATATATAGTTATAGTTTAAGGTAAAATTTCCTTAATGATTTTAAGGTTAAAAAATAGAGTGCAGACAAAGCAGTTTTCTATGAAATAAAAATATATAATAAGTTACTATTCAAAGATGGCGACAGCCCTTACTGGAGAAGCACTGGCACCCACAAGTTTTATTGGAAGAATTGAAACTTTGAATCCGAATGGTTTTGGTATCTTATCAAGATTTATTAAATTCTCTAAATGGTACAAGTCTATTTCCCTCATGAGCCGGTGCACGGGCCAAAGCTTACCTGTCTCTAGCATGTATTTTACCGGTATTTCGACCGTCGGTGCATCCATTCCGAAAACTTTTACACCCTTCTTCCAGAGCCACAATCCTGCCTCCCTATCTAATCCAGGATGGTGGTCAAGGTATTTTGGTGTGTTCCAGTATTTTGTGGCACAGTCAGTTCTTATCAGAACTATGTCCTGAGGCTTTATCTTGTAGCCTATTCGATTCTCTTCTTTTTGCAGATCTTCAGAAGTAATGTACTCTCCAGGCTTTTTATGAGACATATTTAAGACAACACCATCACTGTAACAGTAATCTAATGGTATCTTGTCCGCAGTTATGTTTGAGTTTGGGTTACCGTGCCACAGAGAGTCTATGTGTGTTCCAACGTGGTCTCCCATAACTATTATACAATGGTTTGTTATCTCGTCGACATCATACTTTTCTAATGTTATACCTAAGCCGTGCGCAAATTCCCTGTGTGTTTCAACTTCTTTAATTAGTGGTGGAATAACTCTCGGAAAAACTTGCATACCCCAACCTATATCAACAGATAGATCGATAATTTGTGTCATGATACTTGGTAACAGCTTAAAATTAATAAAGTTTTCCTTAAATAAAATTTATCTTATCTTTGATTCATGCAGCATGTTCAATTCTATCGCCCGCCTTTTTGATGGACACCTTAGCGGAGACCAGTTTTGCTACAATAAGGTCGTCAACTCCGACGGCTAAAAAGTCTAAGCCCCATTTTTCAACATTATCAACTAATTCATAAGCTATTGGAGCTGAAGTGTAAACGCCCATTTTAACACCACCTACTTTTAACTGGCGGAGGGAGCTGTAAAGTTGCCCAATTATATTAAATTCTATTTTTTCATAAGGATTATAGGGTAGCACGCCCTTTTTCATATACTTTGGAACTATACCTCCTCTAAGCTCATACCTGTTGAAAGAATAAACTGAAGATGTTAGTTCGTCTAAGTCTAGGAGAGCGAAATTTGTAACCCGTGAGATTTCGTTAAATGTTAGGAAACTTCTTATCGTCTGTAACATCACACCCACATTGTATGACGACATGGTTCTGTTGAAACCGACCTTCTCAACAATTTTTTTGATTGTTTCATTAGAGATCTCCACTTCCCTACTAGTACTTATATATGGTAATAACAAAATTAAATCTAATTTTTTACCCGTCTCCACAGCTGCCCTAAAAATAGCCTCTAATTGTAGTTCGTAAAACTGAGGTATGTTCAGTAACAATCTGACACCCCTAAAGTTGAACTGAGGATACTTTTTTATTAATTCATCAGCCCCTAACGTTTTTAGGGGTATCATTTCTCTTATTGGCCGACTGACTAATTTTATATAAACTGGCTTTTCCTCGAGAACATTAAAAATACTTTTAAATTTGTCTTTAGTGAACTGCAAAACATTTTCGTAAATAAGTTCATTTTGAAAGTCTGATTCCAAAAGCTTTAGAAAGTTCTCAACCTGCTTTATAAATATATCTTCAATATTCATGAACAGGAAACCGTCAGGGTTCATGGAGCTAGCCTTCTGAGCTGTAGCTGTGTTGCTTACGACCGCCAATATCTTTAAGCGTCTTATTCTATCCGATAAAAGGAGTATTTTATTCACTTCACTACTAATTTTAGGCTCTTCAACGGGAACCTGACCAAGATATACATTTCCAGTGCTCCCATCAATTGATATCACTTCACCCTTTTTAACCTGCCTATCTTTCACAATAAAACTTTCACTTTCAAAATCTATTCTTATGGATTCACATCCAACTACACAAGGCTTTCCAAATCCTCTTGCGACTACTGCTGCATGGCTTGTGAGACCTCCCTTTGTTGTCAGTAGACCCTCTGATGCTGTAACGCCGACAATGTCTTCTGGTGCAGTTTCTGGGCGTACAAGAATTACTGGTTCACCCCTTTCTTTCGACTTAACCGCGTCCTCTATCTTGAAGACTACTTTTCCAATTGCTACGCCTGGTGATGCTGCGAGTCCTGTTGCAATAGGTTTTATGCTAATGCTTGAGCTTATCCTCTTATGCAGGATCTGCTTTATTTGAGAAGGGTCGATTCTGGATATTGCTTCCTCTCCACTTATAAGGCCCTCTTCAGCCATGTCAGCTGCTATCTTTATCGAAGCCTGAGGAGTTCTTTTACCATTCCTAGTCTGCAGGATGTAGAGTTTTCCATCTTCCACTGTAAATTCTATGTCCTGCATGTCTTTAAAATATTTCTCAAGCCTGTACGCGACATCTTCTAACTGTTTATAAATTTCAGGCATCTCCTGCTTTAGCTCGCTTATCGGCCTCGGTGTCCTTATCCCAGACACAAGCTCTTCACCTTGAGCCTTAATAAGATATTCTCCAAACAACTCTTTAAATCCGTTAGACGGGTTTCTGGTGAAAAGGACTCCAGTTGCTGATTTTTCATTAAAGTTTCCGTAAACCATTTGCATAACAGTTACAGCTGTTCCTAGATCATCACTTATCTTGTATATCTTTCTGTATGTTACCGCTCTAGGGTTCCACCATGATTCGAAGACTGTGGCGATGGCTTTAAAGAGTTGTTCGTAGGGATCCTGTGGGAGAATGAAGCCACGTCTACTTAAAACAGTTTTATATGTATCAACTAGTTTCTTCCAAAATTCAGGAAAAGATTCATCGAGACTTTTGCTTGCAAAATTATCTTTAACCACTTTATAGGCTTCTTCAAAATCCTCTGACCTAATTTTGAAAACGAGCTTGCCAAAGCTATTAATGAACCTACTGTATATTTCGTATGCGAATCGAGGGTTTGATGTAATTTTCGCTAAACCTTCTACTACTTCATCATTTATTCCCAGGTTTAAGATTGTATCCATCATGCCTGGCATGGAAAAAGGTGCACCTGATCGGACAGATACTAGAAGCGGATTTCCTGGGTCTCCAAATTTTTTCCCCGTCACATCCTCTAGTTCCTTTATCTTTTCAACAACCTTCTTTTTAACGTCTTCAGAAAGTTTTTTGCCATTTGCAAAATATTTTCTACAACATTCAGTAGATATAATAAAACCATATGGAACAGGTATACCAATCTTATACATTTCCACTAGACCGAAACCTTTTCCGCCGAGCTCAAATTTTGTTAACGCGAGTTCACTGGCTTCCCTGAAAGAGTAAACACTCATACGTTAATCCCCTCATGTTTTTATAGTTAAAGTTTATGGTAAAATATAATAAAAAAGGGGGGGTTTAAAGACGTAATTTAAGAGATTTAAATGATCTTACAGTTTCCGATATTGCCTTTTCAGTCGGTATCCTTTCAAATGTTGAAGCACCGAAGAAGCCGTGTATTCCCTTAGTATGCTCGACAATGTACTTGAAGTCCTCAAATTCAGCTATAGGGCCGCCGTGAACAAGAACAATAACATTAGATCTCACACTTTTTGCTGCATCCGCAATCTCCTGGCATCTTTTCGCAGCCTCTTCCAAGGAAAGAGTTGTCTTCGCGCCGATCGCACCCTTAGCTGTTAACCCCATGTGAGCCACTACAATGTCAGCTCCATTTTTCACCATAGAAATAGCGTCGTTAACATCAAATACGTAAGGTGCCGTAACCATATCCTCTTCATGTGCGATACGTATTGCGTCAACCTCTCTGTCAAAGCCCATACCTGTTTCCTCAAGATTTATTCTAAATATTGAATCCTTGTCTATTAAGCCGACCGTAGGAAAATTTTGAACACCTGAAAAACCTTCATTCTTTAGCATCCTTATAAATCTTCTCATAGGTTCCCCCTGATATAAGGGGTGGGTGCCACATATGCCTGCAAGCACAGGAGTTTTCCTAACTATACTTAGAACCTCCTTACTTATGGTCAGTAGAACTTCATGAGCATCTCCGTAAGGCATTAGGCCTGCGAGTGAGCCGAATCCGGCCATCCTATATCTTCCAGAATTGTAGATTATAATAAAGTCGGCACCACCGAATTCGCTAGCTTTCGCAGAAAGACCCACACCGGCGCCTGATCCTATAATTGGCTCACCATTATCAATCTTCTTATACAATCGGTCTAAAATTTCTTTACGAGTAAACATAATTGTCTCTTGCTAAGAGCCATTATATAAACTTTTAAACCCATCTTTTTAACTCGTGAAAGAGAAGAACAACCTCGAGTAAATTTTCTGTTAAGATTATGTGACCTGCAAAATGTCAGTCTGAAGTCTACGAACCTAACTTAAAATAATCAAGTAGAATAGAAACTTGTATGCGAAAGCAGTGAAGCAAATTTTTGTTGTAGATTAGGTTCAAGTTCTTTGTTTTAATGCATCAACGAGACAGCCTTTAATAAGTACTGGTACAATATTATAAACGTTAACTTGGGATATTATATCAGCATCATCGGCGCATTTTATACTTTCAAGGTCACGGCCAACTTTCGTCCGTTTAAGTATTAGTTCACTTATTGGAAAACCTAGATTGCTAACTCCTACATATGCTAAGTAGGCTCCAAAAAGCTCTTCATCAACCATTACATCCGGTCTAGATTTTAGAAGCTCGTATACGATACAGCCTGCTGCCAAATAATCGTCTAAGGCAAATTTTGTCCGTCGATAGCCTGAGCAGACAATCCCAACATTTTTGAAACCTTTACTTAAAATGTATTCGGCAACCGCTCTTGCGTTTGGAAAGGAACCTACTATCACATTTTTTAATCCCAAGATTTTTGCAGCATAAAGTAGTTGGCTTCCAGCACGTGACCTTACTATCATGACCTTTTTTCCTGAAAGTTTGCCTAAAGAAGCCATGTCCAAGAGTTCCTTCGGAGAGTTCCCAATGTCAGCATACTCCACCTTCTGTGCTTCATCATTCTCAAACGCCAGTATAGTTTCTGACCTATCATTCACATATTCTACATAATTTTCAGGCTTATCAATTGGAACTATTTTTTCTATTCCATTCGCCAACGCAACAATTATTGTGCTCGAAAATCTAGTCGCGTCCACAATTATGACAGCCTCTTTTTCAGCAGCTTTATAGACACCCTCTATAAACCAATGGATTGTTACTTCCATAACATGTTTGCAATGAGGCTTGGAATTTAAAGTTTTATAAAAATTTATATTTATTATAAATCTACCTTTTTACAAAAAATGCGAGAAGGAAAAGTGAGGTTGTTTTAAAATTTTTATAAGATGAGCTCATAAGGTATTACACCTTGAAGGTTGGTGAAATTAAAGAACCTTTGTATGGCTATTTGCAGGAAATTGTTATTGAACCAATAGAAAATGTTAAGGTGATAGATATACAGAGAAAGCCTTCACCATACCATATTAGGAGGCTGGCTCTTTCCATTAAAAAGATTGGTTTTATAACACCGCCTATCGCGATAAAGAGTGGAGAAGGTTATACAATTGTTGACGGCCAGCATAGGTTTCTGGCTGCAAAAGAGCTTGGTATTAGAGAGCTTCCGCTCATAGTGATACCGGAAAAGTATGCTCACGATCTTATGGAGCTGAATGTTGAGAAGCAGATGTCTCTTAGAGAGAAGAGTTATGTTGCGTTAAATGTTTACAGAATGTACTTGAGCGAGGAGCCTGAAATCATGGAAGACGACGTGAGAATTCTAGACTCTATAGAGTTTCCTCACTATATAACCTTGGGCATAGCTTACGAGAAAAACCAGAAGCTTTTCGGTTCAGCCTACGAGTCTCTTCTGAGGAGGCTTGACAGGTTTCTATCTTCACCTCTTAATATTGCTGTTAAAAAGAGGGAGGAGAGGGCTCAGATTATATTGGAGACAGATTCGCTGACAAAACAGGCTGTTGAAAAGGTTAAAGAGATCGGAATATCGCATCCCTTCTTGCATAAAGAAGTTGTTTCATACTGTAATCCGATAGGCAAAAAGAGGAAGGTTCAAGAAAAACTTGAAGACGTTTTCGCTAAATTGAAAGAAAATCTCAGAAATTTGATTGCTGAGCCTGAACGATTTAGAGAACACAAGTTTTCAGAAACAGTATACGAAGAATAGGAAAGCCTTCAATCGACTGTTCCAAGATATATTTCCATCTTGCTCGAGTTAAAGGTTCCTCGACAAATTTTACAACGAAGTTCGGATAATACATACTTTTATGACTTTTGGATTTAGCTATCCGTCCTTCCCCCATTTCTCAAGGAACTCAAGGGTATGATTACATTTTTGATGCATCTAGGACCGCCTACAGATTATCGCATGGTAAAAACCGTGGTCTTCTTTTCGAATCCAATATAAGCGTAAGCTTGATAACATTTGGAGTTTACACCTATCAAGTCTCTCCTAAATTTTTTAATATTAAATCCACTTCTTCCATCACCTTCCTCCATCCCTTAACGTTCCTTTTTTTCATCAGCAGAAGATATTTTTTAATTTTCTTAACATCAGAAACTTCAAGTAATTTGGGTAAAATTTCGTCTTTGAACGGATATTTGAGGTAAATTAGGTCTATTAGAGTTTTTTCTATATCAGATACTCTAATCCAACCGTTCACTTCTTCTAGAAACTTGAGTTCGTAGCCAAAAAACATTTTTTCAGAAATTTTCCTAAGCACAACCTTAAATCCAGCTACTTCCCTTTCCCCAAACTTTATCCTAGAAGATACGTAGGGAGAAAGGATTGTAATTTTTGTAGCCTGCTCCCAAACATTATGTAAGAACGCTGCGCTTCCTAAACCGATATAGGATTTAGGTAAAGCCTTGACAAGCATGTAAGGTGATTTTTTAAATGTGTAAATACCCTTTGCAAGTTTAACAATTTTTCCACTTCTTTCTAGATTATGTACAAGTAGTTTTGCATAGCTTTCTCCAACTTCACTTTCTAGAAACTTGAATGTGAAAAAGTCCGCGTTCTGAAGCTTTTCTAAAAGATGCTTATACTTATTTTGCATACTTGCTGACCTTCTCTACTATTGTACGAAAACTTGGTGAATTACCTAAAATAATCAACTCCGACAGCATATTAAAGTCTTTTGGTTCATTTTTAAGGAGAGGTAACAGTTCTTTAAGAAAAGGCCTTATTTTCTCTTTTTCACAGAAGTCAAGCAGATAATATATGTCGTAGAGGTCTCTAGACTTCCTTCTGCTGACGAACGCACCTACTTTCTCTTTAAGCAGGTTTTCAGGTGCAAGTGTTTTTACAATGATACTTCCTCCTTCCACAAGCCAGAAGTCGGCTTCAACAATTTTAATGTCATATGAGAATGGTGAAACCTCCAATTCTGTAACAACCTCGTTACCGAATTTTAGATAAATTTTTGAGGATGTTAATTTTGACTTGAGTATTTTAAATGTCTTTGATGTAGAAAAATATTCTGCTATCTCTTCAGGATTGTTGTAGTATATGTCGATATCATAAGAGAATCTTTTGCCACCATATATTCTCCAAATAGCAGTTCCACCACGCAATATGAAATCGAATCTTTTAGAGTTCGATTACGATCAAGTCTTGAAATTCAGCAATCTTCAGAATTCTACCTTTCAAAATTTTTGCTAGAGGAGGAAGCTTATACATCATAAAGTTATGGTTGACCTAGGTTATATTTAAATATAACTTTAGTCCACAATCCATAACATCATTCTATCTTCATTACAATTTCCTCATTGTAATCGGCTATAACCTTAACATACCCCTTAAATTTTTCGTCTATTTCAGAATTTCCTGTATCGATTCTTAGGGTGGGTGTCATACTTAATTTATATTTTGTTGACAATATTATCAAATCCTCTTTAGAAATTCTGCTCAACACTTTTGGACTTATTTGTTGATTACCTCTTCCAAAAACAAATCCTTGAGCACCCAGTGGTGAAACAATTACTTTAACGGGATACGATCTATATTTTTCTAAGGTTTCGATTATCTTCTGCTCATTAACGTCTTTTGCAATCAATCTTTTGCCAAAGAGTATATCTACACCCAATAATGTTTTATCTACACCTAAAATTTCTGCAACAGCCTTAACCGTTGTACCTGGGCCGAGAATGTATAGTGTGTTTGGGTCAATGTTTTCTACAACATATTTTGCTATAGCATACTGATTTTCTCTTTCGTCTTCATCGACTATAGTAGGTGCTTTTGTTGCTTGAATAAAGGTAGGCTCGTATGGTACTTTAGCGTAAGAATATAATTTTATCGAAAGCTGGTCTTTTCTGAAGGCCTCCTCATCTATATCAACTACCTCTGCATCTCTAAGAGGTAGTCTTTTGCTGGCGAACCTGTAAACTGTTTCAGCTGCAGCTTTAACGTTGACTGCAAAAACACTACTATAAACTTTTACACCCGATGGAACACCCAATATTGGTTTTTGTTGGCCGACGACTTTAGCAACATCCCTTGCCGTACCATCTCCTCCAACGAAAACTATTAAGTCAACATCTAGGTCTAGGAAAATTTTGCAAACTTTTTTAGTATCTTCAGATGTCGTTTCTTCACCAACTTCGCCAACTGTAATATAGTTTATTTTAACTTCGTTGCACTCGTATTCTCCCATTTTTTTGGGGGCTGTATAAAATTGGAAATCAATATCTTTAACCAAACTTTTTAAATGTGCTAGAAAATGTTTCGCTTTCTCTGGAGCGATGGGCTTAGCGCCTAGGTTAACCGCTTTCCTGTATACTTCAACACCGTCTGTCCCCTTTAAGCCTACACTTCCACCCATTCCAGCTATTGGGTTTACTAGGAAACCGACTTTCATAACCTTTGCACGTGTATTAAGAAAATTTTCACGCTAGGTTTTCTTTTTTCCAAACACATTTTCCTCCAACGTAAGTTTCAATAACCTTAATATTTCTAAGCTGGGTTTCGTTGAGTGTGAAGGGGTCTTTATCTAAAACTATGAAGTCTGCAAACTTGCCTTCCTCAAGACTACCTAAATTTTCTTCCTCATGCATAATGTACGCTGAGCCCCAAGTGTAAGCATACAATGTTTCCTCAAGCGATAAGCATTCTTCTTTAGTGTCCTCATAGTATGGGATTCCATCATATTTACCTCTTGTTACAGCAGCGTAAACTGTCTCCCATGGGTTAAGTGGTTCAACTGGACAATCGGTTCCAACCCCAATTTTGATACCCTTCTTAATCATCGTTTTAAATGGCCAAACATACTTTATCCTATCTTCACCAACCCTATTTTTCGCCCACCAGTCTGTTATAATAAAGTGAGGCTGCACTGAAACTGGAACATTTAATGTAGAAAGCTTATCCACCTGCTCCTCCCTTAAGACTGAAGCATGCTCTATCCTATGCCTTCCATCTTCAAGTTGCCCAATATCTTCAAAAACCTTTAAGGCCATGTCCAATGTTCTATCACCAATACAGTGAACAGAAACCTGCAATCCCGCCTCGTTAGCCTCTTTAACAAGCGTCTTCAACATTTCCTCTCCAATATTAGGATAGCCGCTTGCCATCGGATCATCTGAGTATGGTTTAGAAAGCCATGCCGTTCTAGCACCTAAACCGCCGTCAGCAACTATCTTGATACCCAACAATTTGAGGAATTCGTTGCCAAAACCCCTCTTTATACCAACTTTTTTAACAACATCTAATACGTCTTTGTTCTCATACATGCCACCCTCATTAGCTCTCCTTTCGCCTGGATGAAGATATACTCTCACCCTTACCGGAAAGCTACTCTTATAATTTAATTTGGTCAAAGCGTGCCATGACTTCATGTCACATAATGCAAAGCCTACTGTAGTAACACCGTTTGAGGCAGCGAAATTCATTGCATCTTCAAAATATTTTCCATAATCGTCTACAGTTAAAGTTACCCTAAACTTTTCCTTAGCTATGGAAAAGAAGGCTTCTTCTTTAACAACACCTGTTGGTACACCTTTTTCGTCAACCATCAC
>Ga0078972_1006804_pt1 | contig 26466 bp, 20 predicted proteins | sample YelNatPaOPGAMG01_FD_67568 | JGI IMG/M metagenome (GOLD analysis project Ga0078972, IMG submission 67568) | Hot spring thermophilic microbial communities from Obsidian Pool, Yellowstone National Park, USA - OP-RAMG-01 (SPADES assembly) (version 2) | ecosystem: Environmental > Aquatic > Thermal...
CGCGTACCACCAGCTCGCAGACCTGGCGCTCCGCCGGCGACAGCACCTCCCGCACAAACCGGTCCAACCGCTCGTACTCCGCCTGCCGCGCCAGCGCCCGACTGCGCACTGCCTCCAGCGGGTCCTCATACCGCATGATCTCCCCCAGGATAAACGCACCTTCCTGCCAGCGCAGGACCGGGATGGGCACCAGCCGCACCTCATCTTCTGGCCGCGGTACCATGCGGCGCTCTTTCAGGAGGGGACCTTCCGAGAGCAGGTGATAGAGGCGATCGGAGGAATCGAAGAGAAGCTGGGCCACGACCATGCCGTAGATGGACATGACCTTGCGTCCGCCGGCAATGCTGAAGTGTACCTCACGGCCGGCGCGCTTCTCCTCTTGCACGACCTGAAAAATAGTCCGAAAGGCCGCATGCGCATCCGCTTCCGTGCTGATATCGCGCACTGGGCATCCGCCGGCCAGTATCGGCCGCAGTTCCAGGTCTATTCCCTGCCACAACCTGCCCTGAAATTCGGCGCGCAGGTCACGCAGTGCCTGGCCGATGGCCGGCACAGAGTCATCCGTATGAATGACGACCGCTCGGGAACATTCAATACCCTGGAGGCGCAAGAGGTACAGCGCCAGCGTAACGACCTGGGGCTCAGAGCCCAGTGTAGAAATGAATACCCGGTTAACCATCCTAAGAAGCTTTCCTGAAGCCTCTTTGCCGCGCTGCCGGCGCGGGACGACAACAGAGAGAATGGGGCGTATAAGCCCATTATACCCTGCCTAGAGGACCTCGTCAACGCGCCCCAGGCCGCCCGATGCCCGCCCCACTGAACGCCCCTGCATCCCAGGTACTTGACAAGCCCTCCGAATGCATGTATTGTGTCCCAGGGGAGCCGGCATCACTGGCCGCATGGGAGGCAAACACATGTTCCCCAATCTGTCCAACTCGAACACCATGACCCTGGCCGAGGAACTGCCCGACTGGGAGCGCACAGCCCGCGTGCTTCAGCCGATGGCCGCCACCCTCTTTTTCCTCAGCAGTCTGCGCCTTTTTGTCGCCCAGTTGTCGGTGCGGGTCTTCCCCAACCTGGGACTGCCGGCGGCAGTGCTCATCGGCCTGTTGGTCGTATCTACCCCCCTGATGGCAATAGCCCTGCGCCGGCGGTGCTCCCATCCCTGGGTCATCTCCGCCCTGCCGGCGGCCATGGCCACGGCGCGGCTGGCCGGCCAGGTGATACCGCACCCGGACGTCCAATGGGTGTGCGCCGCGCTGGCCATTGCCCTGTACGGCGTATACCTCCCTATGTACGCCGGCTGGCTCGCCTCGCGTGAGCGGCGCGGCATTTACGCGCTGACCTGGGGCATGCTGGCGGCGATCCCGCTGGATATCTGCCTGCGTGCCATCCTCTCCTCGGCGGACACATTTTTCGCCAGCGGGGCCCTGCCGGCGGTGCTGGTGATCCTGCTGGCCGGCGTTATGTTCAGTCGAACGCTGACCTGGCCGCGCCGCACAGTGCGCGAGCCCCTGACCCCCTTGCCGCAGGGCGGGTGGGCAGATGGGATTCTACTGGCCGGCCTGGGGATAGGGATGTTCCTGGGGTACGCGCTGTTTTTCAACGCCTCCCTCGCCGGCCCACTGGCCAATGCCCCCTATCCCGCCGCCGTCGTCACGGCGGTGGCCACTGCCGGCCTGATCGGAAGCGCCCTCTATTATGACGCGGATTCCGTCCAACTGCTCGACCAGAATCCGCTCTTCACCGCCCTGCTGGCGAACCTGGGGCTGATTGCCAGCACCGCCCTGCTGGTGCTGAACCGCCCCTCGCACTGGAACCTGCCGCTGATGGCCGTCGGCCTGGGCCTGCTGATGGTGGACATCGTCTTGTTCGGCCGCCTGCTGGTCAGCTCCAGCGGCCATCCGGTTATCACCGCCGGCCTGGGATGGTGGCTGGGCCTGCTGGTCATGCTGGTCCTTCTCGTGCCGCTCCTGCTCTATCAGGACGAACGCGTGCTGATCGCCGGCGCTGTGCTGGCGGGCATTTGTGGGATGGCCGCCGGCATCCGCCTGCAGAGCCGGCGCTGTCCTATGCGGGTCGTGCGCGCTGCGTCATGGGTGTGGGTAGCGGCAGTGGCCCTGCTGGTCGTGACCGCCGGCGCGCTGTTCATCCAGCCGGCCGGCGCCCATCCAGACCCCCGGCAGGAAATAACCCTGATGACCTATAACATCCGGAGCGGCTTTGGGGCGGATGACCGGTTTGACCTGCGGCGCACCGCCCATACGATCCTCGCGGCCAATGCGGATATCGTCGCCCTGCAGGAAGTAAACCGCGGCTCCGGCCTGAACGGGTTCACCGACGACCTGATGGTGTTGATGGATATCCTGCGGCCGGCCGGCTACCGCTACTGGGAATTCGGGCCGGCGGCCAACCTGACCTATGGCAATGCCGTTATTTCCCGCTACCCCATCGTGGCCGGCGAAAATTTTCCCTACACCACAGTGGTGCTGGAACGCCGCTCCTGCCTGGCGACGCGGGTCAAGATCGGCGGCCGGCGGCTGGCGGTCTACAGCACACACCTGACCCATGTGGGGCATTCCACTCCCGAGCGGCTTCAACAGGTACAGGAACTGCTGGCGCTGGTCCAGCCAGAAGGCCTTCCCAAAGCCGTGATGGGAGATTTCAATGCCGTGCCGGATACGGCGGAGATTCGCGCCATGCTGGAACATTTCGCCGATGCCTACGCCGCTGTTGGCCCACCGCCCGGCTACACCTTCCCCGCCCTGGCCCCGAGCGAACGCATTGATTATATCTTTCTCTCGCCAGAACTGACCCCCCTGGGCGCGCGGGTGATGGACAGCCGGGCCTCGGACCATCGTCCGGTCGTGGTGCAGGTGCGGCTGGCGCCGTGAAAGAGCAGAGGGCGGGCATGAAACGGTCAATGGATGATCTCCGACGCAACCAACTGCTTGCCGGCGCCCTGGCCGGCCGGCCCCCTACCTGGGGCAGGATTCTCCTCTTCATCCTGTCGCTGGAAGTCGTACTGCTGGTGGTGGGCGGCCTCTTAAGCATCCCCATCACTATAGCGCTGATGGTGCCGGCCCTGCAGAGCGGCCAGTTCCAGCTCACCGAGGGGGCTGTTCTTCAAATGCTGGACATGATGAACCGCACCCTGCCGGGCCTGCTGGTCAACCTGCTTCAGTTCCTGCTCATGGCCGGCTGGACATTCCTCTGGGTCCGGGTGGTGGAAGGCCGGCCGCTGGCGTCCCTCGGCCTGCAGAATAATCGTCTTATCCGGCAGTGGGCGCGAGGCATGCTGGTCGGCGCCGGCCTGCTGGTGTTCTCCGTCGCGCTCATCCCCCTGCGCGGCGGACTGAGCATCCTGGCGGTGACACCGGCAGGGGCGGGGAAAACCAGCTTCTGGTTGTGCATCACTCTGCTCTTTTTCCTCCTGCAGGGGCCGGCGGAGGAATTGGTAGCGCGTGGGTACCTGCTTCAGGCCTTCAGCGCCAAGGCGGGTGTCGCGGCCGGCATAGTGCTCTCCTCGCTCGTCTTTGCCCTTCAGCACGCGCTCAATCCCAATCTGACGCCGCTGGCGCTTGTCAACCTCTTCCTGTATGCCGTGTTCGCGGCGCTGTATGCGTTACGGGATGAATCGCTCTGGGGCGTGTTTGGACTGCACTCGGCCTGGAACTGGACCCAGGGGAATGTCCTGGGCCTGCCGGTCAGCGGGTCGGGGTTCGGTCAGGCCCCGCTTTTTCACCTGCAGACAGCAGGTCCTGGATGGTGGACGGGGGGCGCGTTCGGGCCGGAGGGCGGGCTGACGGTGACCCTGAGCACTCTATTGGGCATCATCGTCCTGCTGGTTCTGATGCGGCGGCGTGCGCCGGCCGCTTCATCCCGATCCATTCCTGCAGAAGGCGGAAACCCGGGGGATACGGATGTGGAACCGTAAGCGCTTCGTCCTGTCGTTCGTGCTGGTGGCGCTGGCGGCCCTGCTGGCCTACGGCGGGATCGTGTATGTCGCAACCATGACCGCCACGGAGGAAGTGGGGCAGGAGCTGGCGGCCACGCAGTGGCAAACCCTCCAGCGCATCATCGGACAGTTGACCACCGAGCTGATCCCTGCCGCAAAGGAAGCCGCCGGCCGGCCGGAGCTGGCGGCGGCATTGACCAGCTCCGCCGGGGCCGAATGGAGCGCGCTGGAAAGTGCGCTGTCGAGCACACTGGAAGACGTGTTCTCGGTGCGCATGTGGGCTGTGCTCGATCGTCAAGGGCGGTGGAGCGCCGGCGTTGGCCTTGGCCAGGAAGCGATCAGCGATGTTCTCTCGTGGCGCATCTTTCAGTCGGCGCAGGAGGGACGAGGGGATGCCGGCCTCTATGCGCTGGCCGGCACGCCGGCGGCGGTGGCCATCGTCCCAGTGCGAGGGGGCGGCGCGGGAGAGATCATCGGCTTCGTCATGGTGGCCCGGCCGCTGGACCGCGCCTTCATGGAACGGCTGAAAGCCTACCTGGGGCGGGAAGTGCTCCTGTTCGGCGAGGGGGAGTTCCTGGCCGGCAGTCGGCCGCTGAGCGCCCAGGAGGAGGCCGTTCGGTTAGGGTATATCCAGCGCGCCAATCTGCGGCCGGCCTCGTACCTGCCGGCGGTGGACCACCTGCCGCACAATCTGCTTGTCGCCACCGGGGAGCTGTGGGACGCGGAGAACCGCCAGATCGGGTATTTGCAAATCGAGATACCCAATCCCGCCGGCTCCACCATCCGCACAGCGGTAACGCTGGCCTCGCTGGTGGCCATCCTGTTAGGCCTGGCGGCCTCTTTCATCCTCGCGCAGGCCATTGGGAGCCGACTGGCGGAGTCAGCGGATATGCTGGCGGCGCGGGAGCGGGAGAACGCCCGGCTCTATGCGGAGGTCCAGCAGTTGAACCGCCGGCTGGAGAAACTGCTCAGCGAGCGCACCACCCAGCTCCGCGCCGCCATGAGCGAGCTTCAGGAAGCGCGCGAACAGCTTATCCAGGCGAACCGGCTGGCATCGCTCGGCTCGCTAACCGCCGGCCTGGTGCAGGGATTAAGCTCACCGGTCGCTACCATATCCAGCGTCGTCCATGCCCTGCTGGCCGTGGAGCAGGATGAGGAGCGCCGGCGGCAGTTGGAGGAGATTCGAGAGTCCGTCCTGCACTGCCAGGCACTGCTGGCACGCGCGCGAGCCTATCTTCGGCCAGGACGCGCGCCGCGGCGCGAGCTGACCGACCTCAATCAATTGGTGCGCGATTCCCTGGATGTCACCCGCCACATCCATGAGCAGGCGGAAATCACCGTACAGCTCGATCTGGATGAGAACCTGCCGAGGGTGCTGGTGGACGCCGCGCAGATTCAGCAGGTATTGTTCAACCTGCTCCTGAACGCCGGCGAAGCGATGGAGAATTCGGAACCGCCGCGCCTCCTCACCATCCGCACCTCCCGGGCCAATGACATGGTGCGGGTGGTGGTCGAAGACAGCGGCCCAGGGCTGAGCACAGCCGACCTGAACCATCTGTTCGAGCCGTTCTACACCACTAAGCCGGCACATCAGGGCACCGGCCTTGGCCTCTACATCTCCCGGCAAATTATAGAGGCCCACGGCGGACGCATCAGCGGCGAGAACCGGCCCGATGGCCGCGGCGCGCGCTTTGTCGTGGAACTGCCGGCGGGCATCCCGGCGAAGGGCTGAAGCCCCCTCAACGCCGGCGCCGCCGGGTCAACAGCCAGAGCAGAGCCGCAAAGCCGGCCAGCGTGAGCCAGGGATGATTGCTGACCCAGAGCGCGGCGCGCAGGCCCTTGCGGAAGCGCTCCACCCCGCTGATATCCGGGACGGCCGGCAGTTGTGCGTGCCAATCTATGTCTGCCAGGCGGGAGAGATAGCCCTGCTGGACGCATCCCTCCAGGCTGAAGATGTAGAGCTGATGGCTCCAGCGGTGCGCCAGGAGCAGATCCCGCTCCAGTTCCTCCCATGAAAGCGGCGCCTGGGAAGCAGTGCCGGCGATCTCCACCCCTCCGCCCGTGCTCCCGACGCCGATGGCCTGGGCATGGGGACCGTAGCTCCACAGGAAAGCCGCACCGTGGGGGCGCAGGAAGCTGGAATAGAGCATCAGCACCTCGGTGTCCCCCTTCACGTCCACCAGCCCCCCGAGCGCGCGGATGAGCCGCGAGCCGGCCATCCTCTCATCCACGATAAGCGGCATGTGATACACCTCGGCGCCCCAGCCGTCCGCATGGATGCGCTCGATCAGCCCCTGGTATACGGCCTCCGCATGCCAGATGCGTTCGGGATTGAACAGGCGGTCCCAAATGGTGGGGAGCAGGGCGAGCCAGCGGCCGGCGTACAGCCCCTGCATCTCGGCGATATGCGGCTCGATGTCCAGACCGACCTTCTGCCAGTGCAGGGAGTGCTCCTGCGTCCACCGACGGAATTCGTCATACAATTGCACTGCCTCCGCGCTGTTGCCGGCGTTGAACCAGTAGCCCTGCTCCTGGGGGAGCACCAGCCATGCCGTGAGGGGAATGCCGGCGCGCTCGATGCGCTTGACCAGGGCCGCGCGCTCCGCGGACAGATCGCGTATCGCCAGGCTGATGCCGGCATCCAGCTTCTTCACCGCCGCGAGGACCTGCGGGGTATCTATCAGTTGCCCGAGTTGGGGTGGATCCAATTCGCAGAAGAAAGTCAACGAAGGCGTTCCCATTTCATTCTCCTTTCTCTGGCTCCAGCTACTTCGCCGCGACTCCGATGCGGCGCACAATATCCTGGCCTTCCGGTGAGAGACAGAACTGCACGAAATCCCTGGCCGGCCGGCCCGATGCCGGGGAGGCGACAAGATACAGCCGGCGTTGCAGTGGATAGGCCTCCGATGCAGGCGGCTGGCCTTCGATGGACAGCGGCTTCACGGCCGGCGTCAGCCACAGGGAAGAGACATAGCCCACCGCGTCGGGATGCGCCGCCACCCATTCTACCACAGCCTGGCTGGAGGGCACGATCAGGGCGGACTGGGTGAAAAGCTGACTGCCCATCGCCAGCTCTGCCAGCGCCTGCCGGCTCCCGGACCCCTCCTCGCGGGTGAGCACCTGGATCGTCCCGCCGCTCCCGCCGGCCTCCGGCCACTCGGCGTACCAGCCGGCGAACAGCCGGCCGACCTGCTCCAGGGTGAGGCCCTCAATGCTGTTGCTGGGGTGAACGATGACGGCCAGCGCATCGCCGGCCACCGCACGCCATTCCAGACGAGGGAAAGGCGCCCCGTTTTCTTCCCCTTTCCATGAGACGGCGGCCAGATCCGCTTCGCCGCTTTGCAGGAGCGCCAGGCCGGCGGCCGAATCCCCGCCCTGGATATCGAAGCGCACACCGGGATGGCGGGCGGTATAGGCCTCTGCCAGGGCCTGCAGGAGCGGCGTCATCGAGGTAGAGCCGGCGATGCGCACCAGGGTCTGCGCCGGGCGCGCCGCGGCACTGCAGGCGGTAAGCATGCCGGCAAGCATCACGATGACGCACAAGGCGACTGAAACGGCGCGCCGCATGAAACCCACCCGTTAGCGCAGAAAATAGAGGGCCAGGGCTGTAATCCCCAGGAACGCGCAGTACGCGGCGAAGGGATACAGCCGGCGCCGGCGCACGAACGACAGCAGGAAATGGATGGCGAGAAAACCCGATACCGCGGCGGCGAGGAAGCCAGCGGCCAGCAGGCCGGCGGAGTCCGAAGCCCCAGGCGTCCCCACGAAGTCAAGGAGCTGGAACAGGCCGGCGCCCAGGATAATCGGTACCGAGAGCAGGAAGCTGAAGCGGGCGGCGGCCGGCCGGCGCAGTCCCAGCACCAGTCCCATGGCAATGGTGGCGCCGGAGCGGGAAATCCCGGGGGCCAGCGCCAGCCCCTGCGCCAGGCCGATGAGGAGGGCTTCCCACCAGACCATGCCCTCGGCCTCTTTCGTCTGCCGGCCAATCCGCTCGCTGACCACGAGGATGGCCGCGGTGACCAGCAGGAAGCCGGCGGCCCAGGCCGGCGCGGCAAAAAGCGCCTCCACGGGCTTTTCCCCCAGGACGCCCATCAGCACGGCCGGGATGGTGCCCAGGATGATGAGCCAGCCGAGCCGCGTGGACGGGGTGGCCGGCCGCAATCGGAAGGTGCCCAGGAACCAATCGCGGATAATCACCCACAGGTCGCCGGCGAAGTACAGCACTACTGCCGCCAATGTCCCCCAGTGCACGATAGTATCGAACACCAGGCCCGGGGAGGCCCAGCCCAACAGCCACGGCACCAACACCAGATGAGCGGAACTGCTGATGGGCAGGAACTCAGTGGCTCCCTGCACGATGCCCAGAACGACGGCCTGGAACAGATTCATGGGTGAATGAAGCCTCCTTTGAAAGGGATTATCCCCCGCGCGTCGAGCGAGCGCGCAGGGATTCCAGCCGGCGGAGACGGTTGGCCTCCCGAACGGCGTAATCGGTCGTTTTGTACTGGCTCAGGAACTGCTCCTTGAAATCGGCGAAGGTCCCGTCCAGGATGGATTGGCGGATGCGGCGCATCAGGTCCAGCGCGAAGTGCAGGTTGTGAATGGTGGCCAGGCGCAGGCCGAGGATTTCGCCGGCCTTGAAGAGGTGGCGCAGATAGGCGCGCGAGAAATGCCGGCAGGTGTAGCACTCGCACCCCTCTTCGATGGGGCGGGGGTCGTCGGCGTACGGGGCGTTGCGGATATTGAGCCGGCCTTCGTGCGTCAGCAGGGCGGCATTGCGCGCCAGCCGGGTCGGCAGGACGCAGTCGAACAGATCCACCCCCCGCGCCACACACTCAAAGAAATCCTCCGGCGAGCCAACGCCCATCAGATAGCGGGGCTTGTGCTTGGGAAGCAGGCCGTTCAGCAGTTCCAGGATGGCATGCATGTCCTCCTTCGGCTCCCCGACCGACAGGCCGCCGATGGCATAGCCGGGGAAGTCGAGGGAGACCATGAACTCCGCGCTGTGGGCCCGCAGGTCGGGAAATACCCCACCCTGAACGATGCCGAACAGGGCCTGATCGGGGCGCGTGTGGGCTTCTTTACAGCGCACTGCCCAGCGGTGCGTGCGTTCCAGCGCCTGGCGGTTGTACTCATAATTCATGGGCGGGGCGCATTCGTCCAGACACATGATGATGTCGGCCCCGAGCTGTTCCTGAATCTGCACCGCCTTCTCCGGGGAGAAAAAGTGCTGGGAACCGTCGATATGGGAACGAAAGACCACGCCGTCCTCGCGAAACGTGCGCAGGTCCTGGAGGCTGTAGATTTGAAACCCGCCGCTGTCGGTGAGGATCGGCCCATCCCAGCACATGAAATGATGCAGGCCGCCCAGCTTCTCGATGATGTCGGGCCCTGGGCGCAGATAGAGGTGATAGGTGTTGGAAAGGATGATCTTGGCCCCCAGCTCCTTCAGCTCGTGCGGGGTCATGGTTTTGACGGTGGCCTGGGTGCCCACCGGCGCGAACATGGGGGTGGGGATGTCGCCGTGGGGGGTGTGGATGACGCCGGCGCGCGCCCCTGTGCGGCTGTCCTCTTTGATCAGCGAGAAACCGAACCCTGTTCCTGACATCATGCTCCCGTGCTCTCTACGAATAGCTATCGCTCCATTATGGGCACAAGAGAGGAGACTGTCAAATTGCCGGCCGGCGGGAGCCGGCTATAATTGCGGCAGGAGGTACACAGCCATGCGCCTGGTGTTCCCACATCCGTGGAATGTGTCCCCCGAAGAGGCGGCCGCCATCCAGCAGGAGCTGGCCCAGCAAGTGGTGCGCCAGAACGCCGTCGCCATCGAGGCCGTGCGCTACGTCGCCGGCGTCGACGTTGGGTTCGTCGGGGATATGGCGCGCGCCGCCGTGGTGGTGTGCGAGTTTCCTTCCCTGCGCCCAGCGGCCCAGAGCCTGGCGCAGGTGCCCGTCTCCTTCCCCTATATCCCCGGCCTGCTGGCGTTTCGCGAGGGGCCGGCGGTGCTGGCGGCGCTGGAAAAGCTGGACCTGTGGCCGGATGTGTTCATCTTCGACGCGCAGGGCATCGCTCATCCGCGCCGGCTGGGATTGGCCTCGCATATGGGGGTGGTGCTGGATTGGCCCAGTATCGGGTGCGCCAAATCGCGCCTGGTGGGGCAGTTCACCGCGCCGCCGGCGGAACGCGGGGCCTGGACGCCGCTGACCGACGGCCAGGAGTGCATTGGGGCGGTGGTGAGGACGCGCGCCGGCGCCGAACCGCTCTTCGTCTCCATCGGGCATCGGGTGAACCTGGAGACAGCCGTGGAGCTGGTACTGCGCTGTACCCGACAGTACCGTCTGCCGGAGACCAGCCGGCTGGCGCATATGCTCGCCAGCCGCGGCACCCTGCCCAGCGACGCACTGCAGGAGCGGCTGTTCTAACCGGTGGGAGGGATTACGGCGTCTCCGGCCCCCAATGGACCATCCGCTCACGGGCGTTCTGGTAGGTGAAGGTCAGGCCGGCCAGCGCTTCCTCCAGGAACGGCCGCTGACCAGAACCATCGGCCGCCATAATGTACATCCGCCATGTGCCGTCCCGGTTCGAGAAAAAGACGATGAACCGCCCGTCCGGCGACCAGGCCGGCGAGACATTGTCCGCGGCGCGCCCGGCCAGGGCAGAACTGCGCGTGAGCTGAGTGCGCTGGCCGGTCTCCAGGTCCAGCAGGAAGAGGTCCCAGTGATCGTGCAGGCGCACCATATAGACCAGGCGCCGGCCGTCCGGAGCAAGGGCCGGCGAGGCGACGTACAGCTCATCGGTCAGCGCACGCTGTTCCCCTGTCTCCAGGTTGACCCGCTTCAGCCCCCGGTCGCCGGCATAGATGACCCATTTCCCGTCGGGAGTGACCACCGGGCTGAAGCTGTGGAAATCGCTGGGCAGGTCGCGAAAGTCATCGCCGGCCGCCGTCACCACTGCCAGGCGCCAGTACTCATCGGCCGGGATATCGAAACAGCGGTAGCCAGGTATGCAGATGCGCTGGGGGCCCCGTCCCCCGTTCTGTCGGGAGAAGATAATGCGCTGGCCGTCCGGCGTCCAGGCCGGCAAACGCGCCTGCCGGGTCCCGAAAAGCAACCGCTCATCCGTCCCATCGGCCCGCATCACATATACCCCGGGGCGGTCCCCATCCCAGCGGGTGAAGGCGAAATGCTCGCCGTCGGGCGACCACACCGGGTCCATGCCGGCGGTCAGCATCGTCAGCCCGGAACCGTCCGCATGAATGGTATAAATGGGACCGCCGGCGGAGAGCTGAAAGATGAGCCGGCCGGCGAGCCGAGCCGTAGTGCCCGCCGCAGTAGAGGGCTTGACGGCGGCCGGCGGCGTCGGGGTGGGAACCATCTGCTGGGCCTGGGCGGTGGCCGTCATGCGGGCATATATCCAGCGCGTAGGTGTCGGCTTCGGCGTGCGCGTCATGGTCGGGGTAGGTAAAACGGCCGGCACGCGGCTGAGCGCTGGCGAGGGGGAGGGCGACTGCGCCGGCGCCTGGGTGGGCGTCAGCAAGACGGCGGTGGGGGCCGCTGGCCCACAGCCGGCGAGCGCCAGAAGCATCACGAACAGCAGATAGACGACGTGAATCCGCAGTGTTCCCGAACGCCTTCTCATATAGATATCCCCATATCACTCATAGCGCAGGGCCTCGATGGGATTCAGGCGGGCGGCCCGAGAGGCCGGGTAAATGCCGAAGAACAGCCCGACGGCGGCGGAAAATCCGGTCGCCAGCAGGATGGCCTGGGGCGTGATGACGGTGGTCAGGTCGGCGGAAAGGCGGTCCACCACAAGCGCGCCGGCGATGCCCAGCATGATTCCGAACGCGCCGCCGATGAGCGACAGCACCAGCGCTTCGATCAGGAACTGGAGGAGGATATCGCGGCGCTTGGCACCGACCGCCTTGCGGATGCCGATCTCGCGTGTGCGCTCCGTGACGCTGACCAGCATGATGTTCATGATGCCGATGCCGCCGACCAGCAGGGAGATGCCGGCGATGGCGCCGAGGAAGATGGTCAGCACACCGGTGATCTGCCCGAAAATGCTGATGAGGTCCGCCTGGCTGATGACGGTGAAGTCGTTGTCATCCTCGGGCTTCAGGCGGTGAAGCTGACGCAGGACATCGGTGATGCTGGCGGCGACGCTGTCCATATGTTTCTGCGAGTCCACCTGGACGTCAATGACGCTGATGAGCGGCTCGCCGGCGGGACTGCGCCGGTTCGGATACAGGCGCTGTTGCGCCACGCTCAACGGCACCATGACCACGTCATCTTGACTGCCGAAGCTCCCGCCGCCCTTTTCCTTGAGCACGCCGATGACCCGGAACGGTATGCGGTTGATCTTAATGGTTTGCCCGATAGGATAGACATCCGGGGGGAAGAGCTTGCTGGCCAGCCGCCAGCCCAAAACAGCTACTCGCGCGCCAGTGGCCTGGTGTTCTGGCGTAAGGAACGTGCCGTCCGCCGGCTGATAGTTGCGCACCGGGCCGTACTCAGGGGTCGTGCCGATGAGCGTGGTGCGGATGGTGGTCTTGCCGTATTCCACATCCGCCGTCCCCTGCAGGGAGGGCGCGATCGCGGTGATGTTGGGCACTTCGTTGCGGATGGCATCTGCGTCGCGCAAGGTCAGGTAGGCGGCGGTGGTGAAGCGGGCGCCGGCGCCCATGCTCTGGATATTGCCAGGGAAGACGAACAGCAGGTTCGTCCCGATGCTTTCTAGGCTGGAGGTGACCAACGTCTGCACCCCCTGCCCCACGGAAAGCAGGGTGATGACCGCCGCCACCCCGATGATGATGCCGAGCATGGTCAGGGCGGAGCGCAGTTTATTGGCGCTTAATCCTCGCAGTGCGATGCGCAGGCTTTCCAGAAGGTACATCATCCCTTTTCCAACCTCATCTTATGTCAATGAACCGGGCGTGCCCGCTTCGGCCGGCGCCGGCTCCGGCTCCAGGTACACACAGTCCGCCTCTCGCGGCTCGTCGCTCTCCACCAGCCCATCCCGCAGGCGGATAATGCGGCGGGTGCAGGCCGCCACCTCCGGATCATGGGTGACGAACACCACCGTGATGCCTTCCTGGCGGTTCAGCCGCTGGAAGATGGCGACGATTTCCTTGCCCGATTTGCTGTCCAGGTTGCCCGTCGGTTCATCGGCCAGGATAATGGACGGGTGAGTCACCAAAGCCCGGGCGATGGCAACGCGCTGTTGCTGGCCGCCGGAAAGTTCCGTGGGGCGGTGGTGGATGCGGTCCCCAAGACCGACAGCCTCCAGGGCGGCGACAGCGCGCTCCCGGCGCTCCCGCAGTCCGACGCCGGCATATATCAGCGGCAGTTCCACGTTCTGCAGGGCGGTCGTGCGCGGCAGGAGGTTGAAGTTCTGGAAGACGAAGCCAATGCGGCGGTTGCGGATGACCGCTAGGGCATTGTCGTCCAGCTCGCCCACATTGACGCCGTCCAGATAGTACTCGCCCGCGGTCGGCTGGTCCAGACAGCCCAGGATGTTCATCAAGGTCGATTTGCCCGAACCGGATGGCCCCATGATGGACAGGAGCTCCCCGCGGCGGATTTGCAGGGAGACGCCGCGCAGGGCCGGCACCTCCACCTCCCCCATGCGGTAGATTTTCACCACATTCCGCACGTCTATCAACACATGGTCATCTCTTGCGTCCATGCTCTATCCTCAGATGGTTCGACAGCCCGCTGGGGCGAGCTTAGCGGCCAAAGCCACTGCTTCCGAAGGTGCTCTGCAGTTGCTGGAGGGTGGAGACGGTGCGGATGATGACCTGGTCCCCCTCCGACAAGCCCTCGAGCACCTCACTTTCCTGGTCGCCGCGCAGGCCCAGCTTCACCTCCACCCGGGTAGGAGTGCCGCCGACCAGTTTCTCTACGAAAAATTGATTCGCCTGACGGTCGAACTGCAGGGCGCGGTTGACGATGACCAGGATATTTTCCCGCCGTTCCGTGACAATGTCGACGTTGGCGGTCATGCCGGCCCGCACCCGGGGGTCGGCCTGGTCTATGACCACCTTGACCTGATAGCTGGTGATACCGCCGACGGAGGTCGCCACCGGCGCGATATAATCCACATGGCCGGCGAGCTCCACACCCGGCAGGGCGTCCAGCGTGACCCGCGCCTGCTGGCCAACCGCGACGAGCGGGACATCCAACTCGTCCACGTTGACGTTGATATAGAACGATGAATCGTCGATCAGGAGGATAGCCGGCTGTCCCAGGGGAGCGGATTCCAGCTCTCGAATGTTGACCTGGGCGACGATGCCGGCGAACGGGGCGACCAGCCTGGCGCCATCCAAGGCATTGCGCGCCTTTTCCAGGTTGATCTCCGCCTGATGGACCTGCTCCCGGGCGATAGCCAGGTCTTCCTCGCTGGGTGATTTCAACAGACGCTGCAGATTGGCCCGGGCCTGTGCGACCTGGGCCTCGGCGGCCTTGATCTGGCTCTCGGTGGCTCCCTGGGTGGCGAGCTGATAATTCGCCAGGGCGGCCTCGTACTGGATGGTGGCCTGCTGGAGCTGTAAGGACTGCGGCAGGGCGCCCACACCGCCGACCCAGGCGACTTTATCATAGGCGGCCTGGGCCTGCTGGAGGGCGATGCGCGCCTGCTCCAGGCTGGACTTGGCCACTGTGATTTCCTGTGGGGTTGGCCCCTGCTTCAGCTTTTTGAGCGAGGCCTCGGCGCTCTCCACGCTGGCGCGGGCGGCGGCGATGTCCTCGGGGCTGGGGCCGGCCTCCGCCTTGGCAAGCTGAAGCTTGCTGATTTCCAGGGCGGACTCTGCCTGTTCCACCGCCAGTTGGTAATCGCGGTCATCCAGGCGCGCCAGCAGTTGCCCTTCCTTCACCCGGTCGCCCGGCTGTACCAATACCTCGGCCACGGTGCCGGCGCTCCGAAAGGTCAGCGCCACCTGGCGATTGGGAGAAATGGTCCCCGTAGTGGTCACCTTGGAGACCACTGTGCCGCGCTGCACGGTAACTACCTGATAGGCAGGCTCCTGGGAAGCGGCCCGCCGGCCGGTATAGTAATATACCCCTGCTCCGATGCCGATCAGGACCAGCAGGATGATGATCAGAATACGCCATGTCCGGTTCATGAACTGCCGCGCTGCCCTCCTCTTGTATCATTTCTGGCGTTCGCAACCGTGCTAATAGACGCCGATGGGAACCGGTTTATTCGGAACCGGCTCCGGAAAGGAGCACCAACGGCCGGCGTCCCTGGGTGCAAATAATTATCATATTCCAGACATATCTATTTGTCAAAACCGGGGTGGGGTATATGGCGCGCGGCAAGGGTGAGGGTCACCTGCCCGGCAACCCTCACCTTCATCTTGGCATGGGACAACGTAGGCTCAGTAGCGGCCGTAGCGGTCCACCAGCTCGCGCATCATGGTGATGCGGTATTCGGGTGCGCCGGGCGGCACCTGGTCGCCGGCATTGGCGATGAGGCGAGGGCTGAGCCGGCGGATTTCCAGCCAGCGCAGTACGGCCTGGCGGAATTCCTCATCGCTGACCTCGGGGAGCCAGAGGTTCGGGGGGACGCCGCCGGAGAGGATCAGGTCGGGGCCGGCCTCCTGCCGGCATTCTTCCGGCGTCAGATCGCCCATCGGGGCGGGGGTGACGGCATCGGCACACGATGCGCCAAGCTCCGCGAAACAGCGCAGAATCCCTTTCAGCCGGCCGTCAATATGCACCGCGCTGAATTTGCCGGCGGCACGGATGCGGGAAATGGCCTCGCGGTAAAATGGTTCCGACCATTTCTTAAAGAAGTGCGGGGGCTGAATGTCACCGCTGAAGTTATCCCCCATGATAATGACCTCTGCCGGGCTTTGGCATACCAGGTCCACCAGCTCCAGGACATTGGCGTTGATCTCGTCAATGACCTCGCGCATGACGTGCGGCATGTCCTGCACGGCATACATGGTCTGTTCGATGCCCATCCAATAGGCCAGCAGATGTCCCATGGCGCTGTAGCCGATGGGCATGTACACCACCCCCTGGTCGCCGACGGCATCCACCCAGGCTTCGTAGCGTTCCCAGCGGGGGATATAGCGCCGGCGGCTCAGGGCATAGGCCAGCACTCGCAGATCCTGCTCGGTGCGCACGCCCCACTGGGAGATGTTCCAGGAGTAGCTGTCCTCCTCCCAGCGGCGCTTGCGTTCGATGACCCCGATGGGCGTTTCGTAGCGCCAGGTGATCTCCGGGCCGGCAGGGGTCATGGTCTTGGTCGTGGCGGCGATCACGTCGGGCGGATAGACGACGTCATAAAACGCGCAGAGGTTGACGATGTAGAAGCCGGCACCGACCTTTCGGTGAAAGGCCAGCAGGTCCCACTCCACGTCAAGGTGCGCCTCCGACAGGTCCCAGGGGATGCGGTGTTTCTGATAGAACCAGTGGGACAGGTCGAGAAAGAAGGGCACCTGGTCAGGTGTTTCGTCGCGGTAGACGGCGAGGATGCGCTGGCGTTCGGACATGGGCATGGCCGGCCTCCGGGTGATGAGAAAAAGCGACGCTTATCAGACCAATATTATAGCATGAGGGCTGGACGAGTGCAAATGGGATGTTACCTCCATTTTCCTCATTTTGACGCTTTGCGCGCTTGATGTTACAATACATCCCAAATATGGCCCCGCGCCGAAACCCGGTTCGCGGGGTTATCATTTGCAGTTGGGCCATGAGGGCCGCCGGCAAATACCTACGGCGGCGCTCACCATATCATCACAGAGTATCGGGGGAAACTATGAAGCAAATCGTCGAATGTGTGCCCAACTTCAGCGAAGGTCAGCGCAAAGAGGTCATTGACCAGCTCGTCGCGGCGATTGCCAGTGTGCCGGATGTCATCGTTCTGGATGTGGAGGCCGATCCGGACCACAACCGCAGTGTGATCACCTTCGTGGGAGAGCCGGCCGCGGTCGAAGAAGCCGCCTTCCGCTCCATTGCCAAAGCCGCTGAGCTGATTGACCTGCGCCAGCATAAGGGCAAGCATCCCCGCATGGGGGCGGCTGATGTGGTGCCTTTTGTTCCTCTGCGCGGCGTGACCATGCAGGACTGTGTCGAGATGGCCCGCCGGCTGGGCAAGCGGGTCGGGGAAGAGCTGGGTATCCCCGTGTACCTATACGAAGAAGCCGCAACGCGCCCCGAGAGGCGCAACCTTGCCGATATCCGGCGCGGCGAGTACGAGAAAATCGCCGAGGAAATGGGCAAGGTGCCGGAGCGCGAGCCGGACTTTGGGCCGGCGCGCATGGGGAGCGCCGGCGCCACCGCCATTGGCGCCCGCCCTCCGCTGGTGGCGTTCAACGTATACCTCAACACCAACAATGTGGAGATCGCCAAGGCCATCGCCAAGGCGGTGCGCTATTCCAGCGGCGGCCTGCGGTATATCAAGGCGCTGGGCCTGTTGGTGGAAGGGCGCGCCCAGATCTCCATGAGCGTGACCGATTTCCACGGCACGCCGCTGTTGCGGGTGCTGGACATGATCCGCAGTGAAGCGGCGCGCTGGGGGGTGAGCGTGGTGGAGAGCGAGATTGTGGGGCTGGTGCCGGAGGATGCACTGCTGGATGCGGCCGTCGCCGCGCTCCAGCTCCACCGGTTCAAAAAGGACCAGATTCTGGAAAACCGCATCATGGGGTTGTAAGCCCCAGGAAGGATGCTCTGCCCATGGGGGCACACGAGGAAAAGATCCGCCGGCTTCGGGAACTGAAAGCGCTGTCTGGCCTTGGCGGTGGGGAAGAGCGCATCCGCCGTCAGCACGAACAGGGCAAGCTCACCGCGCGCGAGCGGCTGGAGCTTCTGCTGGATAAAGGGAGCTTCACCGAGCTGGACCGCTTCGTCACGCACCGCTGTTACGACTTCGGCATGGAGCGCCAGCGCATCTTGGGCGATGGCGTGGTGACCGGCTACGGGACCATTAACGGCCGGCTGGTCTATGTCTATGCCCAGGATTTCACCACCTTCGGCGGCTCGCTGTCCGAGGCTCATGCGGCCAAAATTTGCAAGATCATGGACCTGGCCATGAAGACGGGCGCTCCCATCATCGGATTGACCGATTCCGGGGGCGCCCGCATCCAGGAGGGCGTGATGAGCCTGGCCGGCTACGGCGAAATATTCCTGCGCAACACGCTGGCCTCCGGCATGGTGCCGCAGATCAGCGTCGTGATGGGGCCGTGCGCCGGCGGCGCAGTGTATTCGCCGGCCATCACCGATTTCATCATTATGGTCAATGACACCAGCTACATGTTCGTCACCGGGCCGGAGGTGGTGCGCGTCGTCACCCACGAGGACGTGACCTTCGATGAATTAGGCGGTGCGCTGGTGCACGCGACGGAGAGCGGGGTCGCGCATCTGGCGGTGCCGACGGAAGAGGATGCGATTTTCGCTGTGCAAAAGCTTCTGTCGTTCCTGCCGTCCAATAACATGGAGGAGCCGCCGTACATCACCCCCCGGGACGATCCCCTGCGCGAGGATGCGGAGCTGGATGAAATTGTCCCCGAGGAACCGAACAAGCCTTACGATATGCATGAGGTCATCGCGCATATCGTGGATGATGGCGATTTTCTGGAGATCATGCCGGCCTGGGCGCAGAATATCATCATCGGTTTTGCCCGGTTGGGTGGGCACAGCGTGGGCATCGTGGCCAATCAGCCGGCGGTGCAGGCCGGCGCTCTGGATATCAATGCCAGCGTCAAAGCCGCCCGCTTCGTCCGCTTCTGCGACGCCTTCAATATCCCCCTGGTGACCCTGGTGGATGTGCCCGGCTTCCTGCCGGGTGTGACACAGGAGCACGGCGGCATCATTCGGCACGGCGCCAAGCTCATGTACGCCTACGCCGAGGCTACGGTTCCGAAGCTGACGGTGATCCTCCGCAAGGCCTACGGCGGAGCCTATATCGTCATGAGTTCCAAGCATCTGCGCGGGGATATCAACCTGGCCTGGCCGACAGCGGAGATCGCCGTGATGGGGCCGGAAGGGGCGGTGAAGATCATCCACCGCCGGGCGCTGGAAGAGGCGGACGATCCCGAGGTGGTGCGGGAGCGCTTGGTGCAAGAATATCGCGACAAGTTCGCCAACCCATATGTCGCGGCATCGCGCGGCTATGTGGATGCGGTCATCGAGCCTCATGAAACCCGCCCGCGTCTCATCAATGCGCTGGAGATGCTGCACAATAAGCGCGAATCCCTTCCCCCTAAGAAGCACGGGAACATCCCTCTGTGAATATGGTGAAAAAGGGGCAGTAGATGTTTAAGAAGGTCTTGATCGCCAATCGGGGAGAGATTGCGGTGCGTGTCATCCGCGCCTGTCAGGAGCGCGGCATCAAAACAGTGGCGGTCTACTCGGACGTGGATCGCACCGCCCTGCACGTGCGCTATGCCGATGAGGCCTATCATATCGGGCCGGCGCCGGCCAGAGAGAGCTACCTCAACGGCAAGGCCATCATCGAGGTGGCACTGCGCGCCGGCGCGGATGCCGTGCATCCGGGCTACGGCTTCCTCTCGGAGAACGCCGATTTTGCCCAGATGGTGATGGACGCCGGCCTGACCTGGATCGGCCCTTCGCCCGAGGCCATCCGCATCATGGGGGATAAGATCACGGCGCGCAAGCGGATGATGGAAATCGGCGTGCCGGTGGTGCCCGGCGTCGAAGTGGGGTTTCATGAGGAAGAGGTGATCCAGGCGGCCGAATCGTTGGGCTATCCCCTGCTGGTCAAGGCATCCGCCGGCGGCGGAGGCAAGGGCATGCGGCTGGTGACCAGCCCGCGCGAGCTGTTGCGCTCCCTGGCGGCCGCCCGTCGGGAGGCGCTCAATGCCTTTGGGAATGACACAATATACCTGGAGAAAGTCATCCCCCGGGCGCGGCATATCGAGATCCAGGTGCTGGCGGACCAGCATGGGAATTATATCCATCTCGGGGAGCGGGAATGCAGTATCCAGCGCCGGCACCAGAAGCTGATCGAGGAAGCTCCATCCGTGGCAGTGACTCCCGAACTGCGCCAGGCCATGGGGGAAGCGGCACTGCGGGCGGCCCGCGCAGTCGGATACACCAACGCCGGCACGGTGGAGTTCCTGCTCGATCGGGACGGGAAGTTCTACTTCCTGGAAATGAACACCCGCCTGCAGGTCGAGCATGCGGTGACGGAGCTGGTGACGGGCATCGACATCGTCAAGGAGCAGTTGACCATCGCCGCGGGGCGCCGGCTGCGCTGGCGGCAGGAGGACGTGCAGATCATCGGGCATGCCATCGAATGCCGCATCACGGCCGAGGACCCGTACAATGATTTCATGCCGGTAGCCGGCCGCATCACCAGTTTGATCGAGCCGACCGGCCCTGGGGTGCGGCTGGAGAGCGGCATGTATGCCGGCTGTGAGGTGACACCCTATTACGACCCTCTGATCGCCAAACTGGTGGTGTGGGGGGAGAACCGGGCCGAGGCTATCCTCCGCATGCGGCGTGCGCTGGAGGAACTGCGCATCGGCGGCATTCACACCTCTGTGCCGTTCCATCAGCGGGTGATGGACAGCGCGCGCTTTCAGACAGGGCAGTTTGACACGAGCTTTGTGGAAGGGCCGGACGGCTTCTGCCTCACCTGTGAGGTTCAGCCGGAGCTGATGCGTATCGCCGCTATTGCGGCGGCGCTGGTGGAGAAAGAGCGGGGCGAGCAGGCGCTCATGCTGGGGCACGCCCATCAGCACGCCGGCGGGAATCATTCCGGCTGGAAGCAGGCCGTCTGGCGCCACTTCCCACGCGGATGGTGAGCGCGATGAAATATTATGTCACGGTCGAGGGGATGACATTTGAGATAGAGGTCCAGCCGAACGGCGAGGTGCTGGTGAACGGTGAGCGCCTGCAGGTGGACATGCAGAAGAGCGGCCGGCTGAGCCTGTATTCTCTGCTGGTCAACCACGCCTCGTATGAGGTGATGATCGAGCCGGATGCGGAGCGCCGCAATGTGTATGAGGTCCTGCTGGAGGGGGCGCGTTTCGAGGTGCAGGTGGAGGATGAGCGTTCGCGCCGGCTGGCCCGGGCGGCGTTCGCGCTGCAGGCGCCGCCCGGGGAATTGATACTGCGTCCGCCCATCCCGGGGCTGATCGTGAGTGTGCCGGTGGAGGCCGGCCAGGCGGTGGAGAAGGGCGAGACGCTGGTCATATTTGAGGCCATGAAGATGCAGAATGAAATTCGGGCGCCGCGGGATGGTGTCGTGCGGGAGGTACGCGTGCGGCCGGGCATGCAGGTGACGCAGAAAGATGTGCTGTTGATATTGAAGTGAGGGGTGGAAGTGAGGGGGCCGGAATTTTGACAAAGTGGGCCGGCGATGATATATTAGCACTGCTTGTGGGCCGCTAGCTCAATTGGCAGAGCAGCTGACTCTTAATCAGCGGGTTAGGGGTTCGATTCCTCTGCGGCCCACCTTTTTGTTGCCCTGCGATCCTACAGGTGGCGGCGCCTGGCCCTAATGCCCCTATATGTCGTGGGTCTCTTTGTCGGGGTGTGCAGGACTTGCCCAGAACTTTCCCCCAGGTTTTCCCTCAGATTGCTACAAAGATTGCTGTCAGGACATCAGTTCTAAAATTTCAGCCCTGCTAGGCCGGCTTGACATCTGCATCGCGCATCGCTATACTTATCTTCGCATCCGAACCCAGGCAATGGAGAGCCGCGGCATGTCCCGCCGGATCCCACTGCTGGCCGGCATCCTCATCCTACTCTCAATATGGCTCGCCAGCCAGCCCAACACATCCGCATCACCGTCCCATCCCTCCCTGCCCCGGCCTCAACCTGCCGCCGGCCCGTCCATCACCGTCTGCCTGCGCCAGGACGTCAGCGGCTACCGCGGTACCGACGACGCCGACATCAACCGCTACTCCGAATCCCTGAACACAGGGAACGACCCATCCCTGCGCGTCGCCTCCGACGGCTCCCGCCGCGCCCTTATCCGCTTCCAAATGCCCAGCCTGCCGGCGGATATCACCATCACACAGGCCGTCCTGCGTCTGTACGTCGCCTACGCTTCCACGCCGGCCTACCCCATGCAGGTACGGCTCTTCCGCATCCACAAAATGTGGCTGGAATCCGACGTGACCTGGCGAGAAGCGGTCATGGCCCAACCCTGGGAACTGCCCGGCTGTGATCACGTGCCGCTGGACCGCGCCGGCACCCCCTCTGCGCAGGGACAGATGGATTCCGCCGGCCAGTGGCTGGCCTTCGACCTGACGTCCGATGTGACGGCATGGCGGAATGACCCCACCGCCAACCACGGGGTGATCCTGATCGGCGCCGGCGACCACACCATCCAGTACAACCTCGCCTCCAGCGAGTACCCCCAACTCAGCTACCGCCCCGAGCTGTGCATCACCTACCTGGAAGCAACGCCCACACCCACGGTCACGCCCACCGGCACCCCGACCCATACGCCCACGCCGACACGCACCTTCACACCCACACCTACCGTGACCCCCACACCTACCCGTAATGCCGGCGACATCTACGGCATGGTGTGGCACGATATCAACGGCAACCGCCTGCGCGACCACGATGAGCCGCCTCTGCCCAATGCCCAGATCATCCTGCGCACGCCGGCCGGCGCCCTGATGATGCTCCAGACCACCGGCGGCGACGGCCTGTACCGCATGGAAAACATCGTCCCCGGCGTATACTGGCTCCAGGAAAGCGACCCGCCTGGATATATCTCCACCACCCCGAACGACTGGATGGTGCCGGTGTTTGCCAATACCTCTATTGAGGTCAATTTCGGCGACCGCCTGGCGCCCACCCCGACCCCAACCAGCACCGCGACACCCACCTCCACGCCGACGGTCACCCCCGTCCCCTGCCGCGATGCGTATGAGCCGGACGACACGCCGGCCCAAGCCCGCGCGATCTCCACGCTGGCTACCCCGCAGCATCACAATATCCACGCGGCCGGGGATATTGATTATGTCAAATTCACAGCCTTCGCCGGCAGTACCTATGTCATCCGCACGTCCAACCTGGGCGGCGGCCTCATCAACGATACGCGGCTCCGCCTGCTGGCGCCGGACGGCATGACCATCCTCGCCGAAAACGACGATGACCCGACCAATCCGCCGGCCTCTGCCATCCAATGGATCTGCCCCGCTTCGGGCGTGTACTTCGCCGCCGTGTCACAGTTCAATCCCGCCGTTGGCGGATGTGACATTACATATGATATACTTGTCCGCGAGATGACGCCGGCGCCCAGCCCAACGCCGACAGCCACGCCCACGCGCGGCGCGCAGCGGGCCTGTCTGCCGCTGATCTGGCGCCAGTAACGCCGGCCTGCACACCATGAGATTGCCCCTTCGGTGCAGAGAGAAGGAGAGAGACCAATGACAGTGGCAGAAGACAAATCCCCTCAGCCTGTTCGTCTGACACTGTGGCAGCGCGTCACAGGGAGCATCATCACCAGCTTCTTGATCGCTTTTATCCTGACCCTGTTTCTGGCGCTGGCCGGCACCCTTCTCCTGCGCTACCGGGACTCCCTCGCCGATGTCGAGCGCCAGGAATCGCGCCTGGCGAACCTGCTCGCACAGAGCCTGGATGCCCATGTCCGACAGCATGCGGACCTTGCCCAGGCACTGGCCACTGCCATTTCCCTGGATGAACGCATTCAGGGTGCTTTCTCCAACCGAGATCGAGAGTCCCTGCTTCAGATATCCCAGACGTACTGGCGGGAGCTCCGCCTTTCCTACCCCCTGGCCCAGTTTCATTTTCATGTGCCGCCCTCCACCTCGTTCTTGCGCGTTCATCAGCCGGATAAGTACGGCGATTCCCTGGCAGACCGCCCCATGGTGGTGGAAGCGATTGCCAACCAAAAGCCTCTCGCCGGCGTCGAATGGGGCGCAACAGGCCTTTCCATCCGGGGCATTGCCCCTGTCTTTTATCTGGATCGCTTCATCGGCACGGTGGAGATCGGGATCGCGTTCAATGATCAGCTCCTTCGGGACCTGAACATTTCCGATAAGGAGGTCCCGTATCGCATACGGATATTGGCCGTTGACCTGGCACGCCTGCGCGCCGGCGATCCCAACTCCCTGACCCCCCTTGCGGCAAACGTGTACTATCAACCCGACATTCACCTGGACCTGTACCGAACGGTGGCGGAAAGCGGCGTCCCCCAACATACCTATGCCACGGTGGACGGACGCCGGTATTACGTCTACCTGTACCCCGTGAAGGACTTCGCCGGCCAGGTTGCCGCCGTAGCGGAAATCTTGATAGACCACACCGCCTTGGTGGAACCCCTCCGACGCTCCCTGATCTCCGATATCATTCTGCGCGCAGTCCTGCTGGTGGGCGTCAGTCTCCTTGTTTGGCTCATGTTGGGAATGCACATCCGCCGGCCGTTGAGAAAGCTGGCTGAGGCCATGCAGGCCATCGCCGGCGGCGACCTACACCACTCCCTGGACATAGGCTTGCGCCGCGACGAGCTGGGGCTTATGGCACAGGCCTTCTCGAAACTGCAGGAACATCTCTCGCAAGCCCTTTCCCAACTCGACCAGATGGCTCAGCGCCTGGCGGCTTCGTCGGAGGAATTGGCCAACGCCATGGAAAGCGTAGGGATGAGCTCCCAGCAGATCAGCTCTACTGTGGCGGACATCGCCGGCGGCGCCGGCAAGCAGGCGGAGGAAACATCCACCATCGCCACATCCATGGGGGAAATTCAGCAGTTGAGCCATGACATCGCCGAACGCGCCAGCCAGTCGGCCGTCCAAACGCACGCTATGGCCCAGATCATCCAGGAGACCGGCACTGCGCTCCAGCAGTTGGGCGAGCGTTCCGATATCATTCGCCGCACGGTGGCCATGATGGCCAAGTTTGCTGATGAGACGCATTTGCTGGCGCTGAATGCGGCGGTGGAGGCAGCGCGCGCCGGCGCCGCCGGCCGCGGCTTCGCCGTGCTGGCGGATGAGATCCGCCAACTGGCGCGCAGTTCTGCTCAGGCAACGGAGGAAGTGACCGAACAAAGCCGGCATATCCTCAAGACCATCGAACAGTTGCTGGCCGGCGTGCCGACCGCGCTCGCCCAGGTGCAGGAGATTGCCAGCCTCAGCGAACGCATCGCCCTGGCCACCCAGCACCAGAACGAGCGCATCACCAAGGTCAGCCATGCCTTGAGCGAAATCAGCAGTATTGCAGAGCAGAACGCCGCCGGCACCGAACAACTGGCCGCGGCCATCGAAGAGCAGAATGTCTCGCTGGAGGAGCTGGTAGTGCTTTCGCAGGAGCTTACCCAGATGGCGGCGGAGCTCCGCAACAGCGTGGACCAAATTTACAGCGGCTCTTCAGCGGAGGAGGCTCTTTCAACCCCCGCCACTGAAACCGCGACGGTGTGAGGCCGGCCGTGCTGGGGATTCGTGACGCTTTCCTTGCTGTCTGGTCTGCCCTGCGCATCTTCTGGGAGGAGCTGTTCACCTTTGTGGTGTGCAACCTCCTCTTGATCGCGCTGTGCATCCCGGTCGTCACCGCGCCGGCGGCCATCGTCGCTTTGTACTACGTGTGCGACCTGGCCGCCCGCGACAAGGCCATCTCCATCCGGGATTATTTCGACGGGTTCCGGCAGTATTTCCTCCGGGGAACCGCCCTGGTACTGCTGGACGTACTGGCAGGCCTCCTGCTGTTCGCCAACATCTGGTTTTACGGCCAGTTTGGCGCCACGTGGGCCGCCCTTGTGCGCGCCATCTGGATCGGCGTCACGCTGTTCTGGGCCTTACTGCAGGTATACCTGGTGCCGATGTTTGTGGTACAGGTCGAGCCCAACATCCTCACCGCCTGGAAAAACGCCGCGTTCATGGTGCTGGCAGGACCGTTCTTCTGTATCATCATCGGCATCGTCAACCTGACGGTTATTGTGCTGAGCCTGATCCTGATGGTGCCGGCCATGACCTTCGGGTTCTCGCTCACTGCGTTGATCTCCTGCGTCGCGCTCAACAATCGGCTGGATGCGCTGGGCATCCGCAAGAGGCCGGCCGACGAGAACCCCCATCGCTGAAGGCCCTATGGGGCTGAGCGCCAGCGCAGTCTGATCCGGGCCGTCCCGTCCAGGTCGTAGTACGCCGCGCGCAAAAGGTGCTCCTCGCCGGCCGGCACATGCACCGGCAGGCGCAGTTCCTGCAGGCCCTGCCGGCCCCACGCATCGACGATCAGCACATCATCCAGCCAGACGCGTACCGCGTCATCCGCCTGCACTTCCAGGAGATAGTCGCCCACCTGCGCGAAGCGGACACTGCCCGCCCAGCACACCGAGAAGCGGTCCGCCGGCACGCCAGGGAACGGGCTTCCAAGCCCCCAATCGTAATCGATCAGGGCTTCCTGCCGGCGCACCCTGGGTTCCCCCGCGCAGGTCAAATTGTCGAAATAGGAAGCCTCTAATTCCATGGGCGCCGTTTCTGCACTGCTGGCCCCCGGGACAGGCGCCAGGCTCAGCCAGGCCGGCTCCGTATCATCCGCCAGGTTATAGGTCAGGCGCATCACGTC
>Ga0078972_1006806_pt1 | contig 26455 bp, 26 predicted proteins | sample YelNatPaOPGAMG01_FD_67568 | JGI IMG/M metagenome (GOLD analysis project Ga0078972, IMG submission 67568) | Hot spring thermophilic microbial communities from Obsidian Pool, Yellowstone National Park, USA - OP-RAMG-01 (SPADES assembly) (version 2) | ecosystem: Environmental > Aquatic > Thermal...
GCGGAAAGTTGTCATCGGGATGCCCGATGTCCTTCTGGCTGAGGTGGATGTTATCCTGGCCGCGGTTAATTCCAGCCGCAGCAAGTTCTTCAGGGAGGCGGTGGCCATGTACATGGCCGAGTGGCGCCGCACCTTGCGGCTGGAGGAAATGAGGCGTGGTTACCAGGAGATGGCACCCATCAACCTGGCCTTGGCCAAGGAGCAGTCCACGTGGGAAGTGGAGGCCACCGAGGTAAGGGAACTGGCTCTGGCGGGGGTGGAGTGAGGTTTGGAAGTGCGGCGGGGCGATGTGTTTTATGCCGAGCTGAGTCCGGTGGTGGGATCCGAGCAGGGTGGCACACGGCCGGTACTGATCCTGCAAAACGATATCGGTAACCAGTACAGCCCCACCACCATCGTGGCCGCCATCACCTCCCAGATCGCCAAGGCCAAACTGCCCACGCACGTGGAACTGGCGGGCGGGCAGCGGGGGCTCGGCCGCAAGTCGGTGATCCTACTGGAACAGATAAGGACCATCGACAAGAGCCGGCTGCTCGAGAAGGTGGCCGCCCTGGACAACGACATGATGGAACGGGTCAACAGAGCGGTGGAGATCTCACTCGGCCTGGTGGAACTTTGACCGGTGCGCCCTTGGAAGGGGTGCTTTTTTAATGCGTCCGCTGATCGGCATCACCTGCGTCTTCGACGCGGGGGAAGACCGGGCCTTTTTGCCCCGCCGGTACATCCGGTCCGTGGAGGCCTCGGGCGGGCTGCCGGTGCTGCTCCCCCCGGTGGATGACGCCCTGGTGGGCACCCTGGCCGGGCATCTGGACGGCCTCCTGCTTCCCGGCGGGGGTGACCTGGATCCCGTGCATTTCGGAGAGGAACCGCAAAGCGGTCTGGGATCGATAGCGCCGGCCCAGGACGCTCTGGAACTGGGGCTGGTGGCCGCCATGAAGGAGTTGGGCAAACCGGTTCTGGGCCTGTGCCGGGGGGCGCAGGTGATCAACGTGGCCTTGGGCGGCACCCTGCACCAGGACATCCGGGGGGCCGGAGTGCTGAAGCACTTTCAGGAGGCGCCGCGGTGGTACCCCACGCACGGGATCGAGGTGGTGGGGGGGTCGCTCCTCGCGGAACTGTTGGGGGCGGGTTCGCTGCGGGTAAACAGTTTCCATCACCAGGCGGTGGCCCGCCCGGCCCCGGGTGTCGCGGTATCGGCCCGGTCGGCGGACGGGATTGTCGAGGGCATCGAGGATGAAGAGGGGCGGTTTTTGGGGGTGCAGTGGCACCCGGAGTGGTTGTGGGAGAACGAACCGCGTTTTCTGGCCCTGTTCGAGTGGCTGGTGCGCGAAAGCGGCAGGAGGCATTGAGGGACAGCCGCCTTCGTGGCGGGAAAGGGGCGTGGCCTAAAGTTGAACGGGCAAAAGTACGATTATAGGATAAACCTGAACGCGAGCGGGGTTCCGGTCAGCGTGGAGATCACCTGTTGCGGCCGGCACATCGGCGAGGTCCGCCTGAAGGACGGGGAAGAGCGCAGGTGCGCGCAGTGCCAGGTGGTACATACGGTGGCCCTGGGTCACAACCATTTTCACATCCGGCGCAGTTAGGGCCGCGGGGTACCGGTTAGGGAGGCTGGAGGCGAATGGGGGGAATCGGCGGAGCCGCTCCCCCCGGGGATCCAACGTCCGGTTTGGGTGGGTCCGGCGGGTCGGGGTATAGGGGTGGTCATCCGGCGGGAAAGCTCGACACTGAAGGGCGTCAGATTGACATGTTTATCCAGAGGAATGGACCGGGTGACGGCGAAAACCTAATCGGTGCGAACAGTCATCCACGCTGTCAAATGGTGTCGAGGAGGGTACCTCCCAATGGAAGGCAAGGTTCTGGATATCCTGGTGGTGGATGATCAACCCGGTGTTCGTCATTTGCTCGGCATGTTGGGCCGGGAGGAAGGCCACAGGATGCATTTTGCCGCCGACGGATCGGAGGCGGTACGCACGGCGTCCGCCCTGCAGCCCGACCTGGTCTTCATGGACGTGCGCATGCCGGTGATGGACGGGCCCACCGCCCTGCCCCTCCTCCACGGGGCCGCCCCGCGGGCGGTGGTGGTCATGATGACCGCCTACGGCAACGACGCGGCTTTGTGCGAGACACCGGAAAGCGGCGTGACGGCCGTTTTGACCAAACCTTTCGACCTGGAACAGGTGCGCGCCCTGATCAGAAGGGTGGCCGGTCCGGTAAGGGAAGCGGTCGGGTAAGGGGCTCGACGGGAACCGGGCCGGGAGGATTTCGGTCGCCGACCGCGAATAGATACTTGACGGCCCTCCGCTCAAGCGCATGGAGGGGATACCGGCTGACGGCCGGGTCATTGAAGAATCTCCGGCTTTCCAACACCCCCGTTTGCAAACGGGGGCTGCATATGACACCCGGGGGTGCCCTTGCGGGCTGAGAGAAACGCGGAAGGCGTTTCAACCCTTTGAACCTGAACCGGATAATGCCGGCGTAGGAAAGGGAACAGGCTGACGACCCGCCGCTGCCGGCGGGTTTTTCGCGGGGTGGGACACCTGGCGCCAGACGGGCTCCCCGGGCCCCGACCAATTGGGAAGCGAGAGGCGGGAGGTCGACAGTGGGAATGGAAGGAACCGGCCCAGACGATGCCAACGATCGTCCTACACCTTCGCCGGGTCCGGCGGGTTGGGATAAAACAGTCTACCGGGTCATGGACGCCAACCTGAACCGGGCCCGGGAGGGCCTGCGGGTGGTGGAGGAAATGGTGCGCCTGGGCCTGGGCGACCGCGCGCTCACGGCCCAATGCCGCCGGATGCGCCATGCCCTGGCCCGTTATCCGGAAAAACTGCCCGGCGGCGCCCGGAATCTCATGGCCGGCCGCGACGCTTGGGGCGACGTGGGGGCCCCCCTGTGGCCGGAGGAAGCCGGCCGGGAGGGACTGCGTGAACTGGTGGCCGCCAACCTGAAGCGGACCCAGGAGGCCCTGCGGGTGCTGGAGGAGTATGCCAAGGTGCTCGGCGCTCCGGTGGCCGAATTGAAAGCCCTGCGTTTTGACGCCTACAGTCTGGAGCGAAACATCGTCCTGTCGTCCGGGCCCGAACCGGTGTCCGCCGGTCGCCGGCGAATACGGCGGCCGGTCGGGGCACCCGCCCGCAGGGTGGGTCGGGCGCGTTGGGCTAAAAAGGAGAGGTGTCGCAAATGACCCAGTTAACCGAGGCCCGCTCGGGCCGGATCACGGCGGCCATGCGGGAGGTGGCCCGCCGGGAGGGACTGTCCCCGGACCAGGTGAGGGAAGCCGTGGCGGCCGGAGAGGTGGTCATACCGGCCAATCCGGCGCACGCCGGTTTAGCGCCGCGGGGCGTGGGACGGGGCCTTACGGTCAAAGTGAACGCCAACATCGGTACCTCCACGCAGTTTCCGGGCCTCGACGGCGAGATGGCCAAACTGCGGGCGGCCCTGGCGGCCGGAGCCGACGCGGTGATGGACCTCAGCACCGGGGGCGACCTGGACCTGGTGCGGCGCGCCGTGATTGCCGGGAGCCCCGCCATGGTCGGCACGGTACCCATTTACCAGGCGGCGGTGGAAGCGCTGGCCCGCCACGGCTCCATCGTGCAAATGACCGCCGACGACATTTTCCGCGTCATCGAAACCCAGGCCGCCGACGGCGTCGATTTCATCACCGTGCACTGCGGTGTCACCCGGGACATTGTCGAGATGTTGCCCGGGGCCGGCCGCGTGGCCGACATCGTGAGCCGGGGCGGCTCGTTCATCACGGGCTGGATTCTGCACAACGGGCGGGAGAACCCGCTTTACGAGCAATTCGACCGGCTCCTGGCCATCGCCGCGGCGCACGATGTGACTTTGAGCCTGGGCGACGGGCTGCGGCCCGGCTGCCTGGCCGATGCTACCGACGGCCCGCAGGTGCAGGAACTGATTACACTGGGCGCCCTGGTGCGGCGGGCCCGTGCGGCGGGTGTGCAGGTCATGGTGGAGGGGCCGGGGCACGTACCCCTTTCCCAGATCGCGGCCAACGTGCAGTTGGCCAAGTCGCTGTGCCACGGCGCGCCCTTTTACGTTTTGGGCCCCCTGGTCACGGACGTGGCCCCCGGCTACGACCACGTCACCGCCGCCATCGGCGGCGCCCTGGCGGCCCAGGCCGGGGCGGACTTCCTTTGCTACGTGACCCCGGCCGAACACCTGGGCCTGCCGACCCTGGAGGATGTGCACCAGGGGGTGATCACCGCGCGCATCGCCGCCCACGCCGCCGACCTGGCCAGGGGGATACCGGCCGCGACCGCCTGGGACCTCGCCATGGCCAGGGCCAGGAAAGCCCTGGACTGGGATAGCCAGATCGACCTGGCCATCGACCCGCCGCTGGCCCGGCGCATCCGTCGCGAGCGCAACCCTGGGGAGACCAGGACCTGTACCATGTGCGGGGAGTTCTGCGCCATGCGTCTGGTGAGCGATTACCTGGGCAGGGAGCAGGGAACCTGCTGAATCTTAGGCGGAAAAAACGGTCCGGTGTGGGACGCCGGGCTGTTTTTTTATCCGCGGGCCCTTCATTACCGGGCGATTTGGTCGAATTATAACAGGGAGCGAAAAACAACGCGGGCGAAAGGCCGCACTGGGATAGGAAAGCGGGTTGGAGCGAGGAGTGTCCTCTGTTTCTAAGGACATTTGGTATTGGCCGGTAATGGGGGTGGCCGCCCTGGTCCTGACGGGTCTGACCTTATGGGCGCCGCCCTGGACGGTGGCCGTTGGAGCACTCGGACTGGCGGCCTGGGCCGTCGCCGGCGGTTTCCGGGCGGGGCTGTCCGCCGGGCTGTTTGGCGTGGCAGTGCTTCTGGCGCCCTACGTGCGGCACGCCCTGCCCGCGGCCTGGTTCTATTCCGAGGGGGTCCTTCTGTTGCTCACGGGGGGCGTGTTGGGACGTCGCGGCGACGGGTACCGGCGCTCCATCCGGGCCTTGCGGGAGGCCCTGGACCTCGGCGCAAGGCAGAGGGAGGCCTGCGAGCGGCTTCTCGACCAACTGCCGGACGTCACCTTTGCCGTCGACACCCAACACCGGGTCATCCTGTGGAACAAGGCCGCCGAAAAACTCTCGGGGGTGCCCAAGGCGGACATGCTGGGCCGCGGTGACTACGAGTACGCCCTGCCTTTCTACGGTGCGCGCCGCCCCCTCCTGGTGGACATGGTCCTGGGCGACAGCCTGGGAGCCGGGGAGGCCTACGAGAAGACCCAGTGGGTGGGGGACCACCTGGTCGGGGAGGGCTTTGCCCCCCTGGGTGGAGAAGGCATCAGTTTCTGGTCGGTGGCCGCGCCCCTTTACGGTCCGGACGGCCGGGTAACCGGGGCGGTCCAGTCGGTGCGGGACATCGGGGAGCGTAAACGGACGGAGGAGAAACTGCTGCACCTCGGTACGCACGACCATCTGACCGGGCTGTACAACCGGGCCTATTTCCAGCAGAAGATGCAGGAGACCTTCGGCCCCGGTCCGGTCAGCGTGATCGTCTGCGACGTGGATAGCCTGAAGGTGGTCAACGATACCTTCGGCCACCTGATCGGCGACGAACTGCTGCGCCGTACCGCGGCCCTCATCGCCGGGGAACTGCGGGCCTCGGATTGTGTGGCTCGCGTGGGCGGCGACGAATTCGCCATCTTGTTGCCGGACACGGACCAGGATACGGCCCGGACCATTTGCCGCCGCCTCGTCGAGCGGATGGCGCAGGAGAACCTGGACCACCCGGGCCTGCCGCTCGGTATCTCCGCGGGCAGCGCCACCACCCGCCATCCGGAAGAACCCTTGGAAGAAGTCTTTCACCGCGCCGACGAGGCCATGTACCGCCACAAGGCGCAACGGGGCGCCCACAAGGGTAACGGCGCCGGCTGCCGGTCCGGCGAGGCCCGGCCATGGCTGTAGGTCACACGAGCGGACGCGGGGCTCCGATGGAGACAGCCTGTCTTGTCTTCCGGCTTTGGCCCGGGAGTCAAGGATTGAAGATATTACACCGTTTTAATGGACAATGGCGCCGGGTCATGGCATAATGGAAGCAAGACCAATAGGGGAGGAAAAGGCCATGAGTCAATGGAAATGTTCCCACTGCGGTTATACCTTCGAGGCGGCCCAGCCGCCGGACGTGTGCCCCTCCTGCCACGAGGCCTGCACCTTCCTGAATGTGACCTGCTACATACCGGAGTGTGGCGGGCCGGAAACGGGAGGGGTGGATGAACGGCTCGGGGAAAAGCGGGAATAGGCGAACCGGCACAGCTTTCTACAGGGGGCAGGTCATTGTACCTGCCCCTGCTGGTGCCCACCGCGTGCCTTCAATGCTTCCCTGAAAGTCTGTACCTTGCTGCGGACCCTTTCCTGATCGCAGGCCCGGGCGTCGGTCATATCGGCTTCCACCATGAGGCCGGGGACGCCACCCTGGAAGAACGGCTGGGTGTGCCGGGAGAAAATTGCCCGGGAGCTTTCCAACGCCGTACCTCTTTAGGGTTGAACGACATGATGCTGCTCATCGCCATATCGGAGAATCGCTGAGAGGAATCCCGAAAAAATATTTGTCATACAGGCAGGAATTGTCACCCTTTTGTTGAATAGAAATTTAGCTTAAAATGGCACTTGGTTAAAGTTTGTCGAAATAAGAAGCCCAGAGGTTTTACTATTAATGTTAGTTTTCATAGACCAATCAGGTGTTATTCATAAGAACGATTGCACCACCAGGCCTGTTTTGCTTGCCTTATGTATGATGGAATATCAAGTCGGGGATTTTACCCGAAAAATACACAACATAAAGGAACACATTTTTGGTTTAGATGATGAGAATAATCCCAGAGAAATCAAAAGTGTCGACCTTCTGAACCCAAAGAGTCTAACAACAAGAACTAACAATAAGAAATTTGCGGATGAAATCATAAGTCTTGCGGCTGCTTATAGCGCCACAGTTTTTGCTGCGGTTATGGAAAAACCTGATACTGAAATTAAAGAATCCCGGAATCTATTGCCAAACAGGTATCGATATCTTTTTGAGAGAATTGATGATAGGGCTAAAAAGGTCGGCGCCCATGCATTATTGATTTTTGATGAGGATGCGAAGGATAAACTCTTATGGCGGGCCATAAATAACTACCTATTTAAACATAATATCGGAAGGCAGCTACGTATTCTAGAAATGCCACTATTTGTTAAATCGATAACCACGCCTGGGGTGCAAGTCGCAGACTTAATGGCTGGCATTGTCAGACATTACCACGAAAAGGATCTTGGTAGGCAGGCCCCGGCAAATGACTTTGAGGGTTGGATCGCTCAATTGTACTCTGTTGTGGCCAGCTTGTCGTACGACCATAGGAGCCCCCGCGGGTCGACAAATTATGGGATTTTCTTCATGCCCTCGAATAGTTATTAGTTTTCTGGAGATAATATTTCAGAGTCATAGCTTTTTGGCCGTTGTCACGTTTCGGACTAGCGACCTGCATCGAAACAGGTAAAGCTACGGACGTCCTGGACCCGGACGGGACAAACAGTCCAAGGGAACTTCTCCTCGCCGGTCATTTGCAGCAGCCGCCGGGGCCAAATTTGCCGGAAACCCGATGCGATGTATTTTTCAAAGTTTTTTCCAGGAAAGATTTACAGGATAGATTTGTTGTGGTATAGTAGATATGGGTCTATCATTAACCCCTTCCAAGGGTTACTGGGTAACCCCTTCTCAAGGGTTACATCTATAGGCCCACCAACAGGGGCAGGTCATTGTACCTGCCCCTGTTGGTGCCCACCGCGTGCCTCCAATGCTTCCATGAAAGTCTGGACCTTGCTGCGGACCCTTTCCTGATCGTAGGCCCGGGCGTCGGTCATGTCGGCCTCCACCACCAGGCCGGGGACGCCGGTGGCGGCGATCACCCGGCGGCGTATTTCCTCCTGGACCAGGGAGTAGGGCTTGCAGGAGCGGTTGGCGTGCATGACGAAGCCGTCCACGCCGAAGTCGCGGATGAGGTCGATCATTTGCCGGGCGCGAAAATCGACGCCGCGGTTCAAGAAAATGGCGGTGTAGGTGCGGGCCAGGCTTTCCAAGGGCTCGCCCGCGTCCACGGCCACCGACCACCCGCCGGTGTAGGTATCGGTGACGAAGGCGGCGCCCCGTTCCGAGAACTGCTGGTAGAAGCGATAGAGCTGGTACCAGATGGCGATGTTGTCCCACAGCAGGCGGTATTTTTCGCCGGGTACCGCCGCCTGCCCGGTCCGGACCCGTTCCCGGACCTCCCGGTGGAGCTTCCGGTAGTGGATAACGGCGGCGGTCGTGCCCCGCAGGACCACGATGGGGGCCATGTGGACGAACAGGTCGGGTATGTTCAAAGGCGAGGGGCGCGCGCGACAGAGGCCGCGGATTTCACCCCACAGGCGGACCGCCTCGTTGCTGAGCATGATGCGTTGGCGCAGTTGTCCCGCCCGCAGGCGGCGGCCCGTGAACCGCTCCAGTTCCGCGATCATTTCCCGCAGTTGGGCCCGGACGTAGGAAACGGCGTGTTCCTCCGGTTCCCCGGCGACAAAGGGCGTGTCGATCATGAAAAGCGGCACGTGCCACCGGCGGGCCAAAACCTCGTACCACTTGAGCACCGTGCCGCAGATGTTGTTGCAGGTGACCAGGAGGTCGGGACGGGGCAGGCCGCCCATGGGCGCCAGGTCGGGGCGCAAGGCGGCGCCTATTCCTGCGCGGGCGTAGGAGCACAGGTCCTGGGAGTAGCCGGCGGCTTCCGCCACCCGGCAAAGGTCCGGGGCCACCCGGCGGGCGCCGCAAATGGCGCCGAAGTTCTCGGGGTAGACGCAATCGATTCCCAGGGCGCGCAGGATCTCCACCGGGGCGCCGCTGGTTATCCAGGCCAGCGGGCGGTGCAGGGGGCGGCCCCAGAGGCGCTGGTAACGGGTGAAAAAGTAATACCGTTGCACGGTGCGGCCCAGGTGGCGGGTACTCTGCAGGGGCAAGTAGCGACGCTCCACGGCCAACCCCCCTTATGCGAAATCCACCATTTCCAAAAGAGCCTGCAGCTTGGTCCGTTCCGCTCCGCCCGGGACCGCCGTTTCCATTTCCAGGACCAGAACGCTCACGCCGGCGGAGCGCAACCTTTCGGCCACAGCCACGGCATCCCAGGCGTGGGGGTCGCAGTACTTGCGCACCACCAGCACGGCGGCCCGCGCCCCCCTCCTTACGGCCAGGGCCACGAGGTGCTCCGGCCGGGCCGCCAGGTCGCGATGCCGGCAGGGGCAGGGCACGCGCCCGATAACACGGGCCGCCAGCGCGCTCAGGGGTTCTTCGTTTTCGTCGACCAAACCGGCGAAATGCCGGTAGCCGGTGCAGGTGTCGTCGGCCACCACCCGGGCGCCCAGTTCCTCCACCATGGTGTACAGATCGTCGCTTTCGAGGACGGAACCGGCCAGCAAGACCCCGGTTCGCGCGGGTTCGTCCGCCGCCAGGGAGGCCAATTCGTTCCAGGCCCCGGCCAGGGTCTCTTCGTAGGCGGCCCGCGGCATCAACTGACCGGCGCGCAGAACGGCCGCCACGAGCGGGGAGGGCAGGCGGGCCCGCATTTCATCCAACTGTGCGGCCCGGGAGCGGATGCGGTTCATCAAAACGATGGCCGCATGCAATTTTTCATCGTCCGGTGTCCTTCCGGCCGCCTCGGCCAGCCGTTGCCACAACCGGGCCAGTTCGGCGGCGCAGTATGCCTGCGCTCCCACGGCAAGCACGGAGTTCGGGGGAACGAAGAGGAAAGGAGTTTCCCCGGGCCAGATGCCGGACAGACACTGCATGGTATCGCAGCCGTGCGTGAAACCGGTCCCGTCCAGATGGCGGTACGCCCCGCCCTCGGCGGCGGCCAGGCAGGCCCGGGCCGGGTGGCAGGAGAAGGCGGGCAGGCCGGCGGGGACGGCCCCGCCGGCGGGGGGCAGAAGGCGCACGGGCTCCCAGCCTACGCTGAGAGTCAGTTCCTCCGGCCAGTAGCTGCAAAAATAGCCGAAGGGACGTTGGGGATAAGGCCGGCCGGCGTTTTTGGCGGCGGCCAGCAAAACGGACAGCGAACCGCTTTCGGTAATGGTCATCGGTTCCACACCGCCCCCCGGACGCAAATCATGGGTTCAACCAGTTGACGGAAAAATTAGACCAGATCCGTGCGGGAAAGTCAAGGGGATGATCCGTCGTCGCGGCGGTGGACATGCTACCCATAGAAATTGTGGGAGTGGACAGGGAGCTTGCCCTGGGCGCGGCAGAGATAAAGGCCGGCTATGCCGAGTCCTATGCCGATTGCTTCGCCTTGGCCCTGGCTAAACGCGTCGGGGGTATGGTGGCCACCGGAGATCCCGAAATCAAAAAAACCGCGGACGTAGTGCCCGTTTACTGGCTTCCGGGAAAACGTGATAAGGCGTCGCCGGGTCCGTAGCACGGGACACGTATTTCTTCCCGCCGGGGCCCGGGTGCAATGGGGTGCTTCCTTCGCAGCCGGAGCGGTCGTCCTTGACGGGCCGAAGCCTTTCATGCTAAGATTGGTCTAGGCCGGAGTGGTGGAATGGCAGACACAGCAGACTTAAAATCTGCCGATAGCAATATCGTGCGGGTTCGAGTCCCGCCTCCGGCACCAGTAGCTACCAAACTGTAGTGTTGATCTGACCACGGACGGGCGATAAGACGTTCTCATCGTCGGGTGAGGTTCCACAGCACCGGATCTTGCGGCGCGGCCCCGGGGTTTGAACGGGAAGGCTTCCGGGGCAAACAAGTTGGGGTGAGGGCCTCCCGAACGCCGAGGTTGCATGGGGAGTTCCTATTTCTCTTGTCACCTAACGAGGATGACTCGAATATAGTTTTCGGGGGCATAATGGAGATTGGCCCAGGACGCAAGCAGGGAAAGAGTGTTCGTCGGCTATAGAGGTACGTCCAAGCGGTATACTCCAGACCTATTGAGCAATGGTCGGTGGTGGGTATCCAATGGACCGGATGAATATCTGGGCCATGGAATTTATTTCTTTGAAAATGACTATCAAGAAGCGTACAACTGGGCTAAATATTATAGAAAGTTAAATGCTGAGGAAATAGAAGTTATAAAGGCGGATATTAGGGCCAAGAAAGAAGAAATATTTGACTTCCTTGATTCCGAAACTCTTGATAGCTACCTAAACCTCATGAAAGAAATAGGCGCAAAGTTTTATGAGGCAGATGCGGTACCTGGTTTGGATCATCCCGCTGATTGTAAACTTATAAATTGGATTTGCGATAAAGATGGCTACAAATTGGTTCGTGGAGCATTTAGCCCCAACAAGAAACTTGTTAATGAGTTAATGCGCGCGAATCTGACGCGGATACGCAAGATACATGTACAATTATGGTGCTAGAGATCAATATATTATCAATCATTTTGAAATATGCTCCTAAGGGACTGATTGTTGTGTTTGAAAAAACATTAGAGTTCATTGAAAAAGCGAGTGTTGAGGAACTACAAGCAGAGCTGGAAAAGTATGGTATTGAGTTCATCCCAAATCCCGCTAAAAGGTTCAAGGGGTTCTCATGTCCATCGCGCTTTTCATTTTCTTCCGCTGAGTTAGTGTTTACATTGCACGAGGATCTTTCATGGCTTTCCTTTTCCAAAGAATTGCTTCGGTTGCCTGGCTATCAAGTTGAAGTTAAAGAAGAGATGGTGCATTTTCCGGGGAAGGATGCTGCCTAGCTAATGGACAAGGTTGAGCCAAAAGAAAGCGTGATATCTTTTCTTAATTATATAATAAAAGACCTCGCCTTTTCAGCCAATCCAGACTTTAAGCCTAAGGATGATAATATGATAGAGTTAGGCTTAAGTCTGTCTCATTCTGCCGAAATTGACTTCGATACTCATTCAGCAGCCATTGGTTTAGGTTGTAAAGTATCAAAGGGGCCAGAAGGCAATCAGCCATTCAACATGGTAATTGAATTGGTTGGATTCTTCTCGTTCAGTTCAGACATTGATAGAGAGCGAGCAGCTAGGTTGCTAAGAATAAACACCACGGCAATACTTTTTCCCTATCTTAGAGCTATAGTTAGTACAGTAACGGCTCTTTCGGGGTTTGGTGGAGTAATACTACCAATTTTCAATGTCCAAAAAATGTTAGATGAGCAGGGGGAAGCCCTGGCTACAAAGGATTGATTTGATTGTTCGTTTAATGTGGGATTCGATTGTGGTCTAAGTGTATGACTGCTGCGTCTCACGTCCCAATCGGCAATGGAATAATTTTGCTAACTGACCATGCCGGACCTCCGGCACCAGCCGCCAATCTGCCAGTGCTAAGGGCATGGCGGGTTCTTTTCGTCAATACGCCGTAAAGTTCGTTAAGAAAGAGCTGTTACGTACCGTTAGAATGCTGGCGAGAAGGTGGCTGAATGCCCCGCCATATCTTGCGCGGCACCCTGGTCTTGCCGGAGGGGCTGTTGGAACACGGATCGCTGGTCGTGGAGGACGGGCTGATCGCCGCCGCCGGCGAATTCCGTGGTCAGCCTACGCAGGACCTGGGTGATTGTTTCATCGCCCCGGGTTTCATCGACTTGCACGTGCACGGCATAGCCGGGGCGGATACCATGGCGGCCGGCGATGGCTCGCTGGCGGTAATGGCCCGGGCACTGGCCCGCCACGGCGTCACCGCGTTCCTGCCCACCACGGTCACCGCCGGCCTCGGGACGCTGGCGGCGGTCATGCGGGATGTCGACCGTTATATGGGGCGGCAGGAAAAGGAAGGTTTGCCGGGAGCACGTGTCCTGGGTGTCCACCTGGAGGGGCCCTGGATATCTCCGGAATTCAAAGGGGCGCAAAACGGGAAATATATCCTGGAACCCACCGGGGAGTCGCTGATGCGCCTTCTGGCGTCCCCTGGCGCCGGGGCGGTCAGGATCGTCTCCCTGGCGCCGGAGTTGCCCGGGGCCGAGGAATGCATCGCCGTCCTGCGCCGACACGGGATCAAGGTCTCCATGGGCCATACGGGGGCCACCTACGAGGAGGCCCTGCGGGCCGTCGATCTGGGCGCCACCGGGGTCACGCACTGTTTCAACGCCATGACGGGTCTGCACCACCGCGCCCCCGGGGTGGCCGGAGCCGCCCTCCTGGCGGAGACGTTGACCGCGGAGTTGATCGCGGACGGGATCCACGTACATCCGGCGGTCATGCGTCTTCTCATCCGGGCCCGGGGACGGGAGAAGGTGATCCTGGTTTCCGACGCCGTCGCCGCGGCGGATCTACCGGAAGGGCACGGCCTGTTGGGGGAACGGGAGATCCGGGTGAGACACGGCCGGGCCTCGCTGGCCGACGGCACCCTGGCCGGCAGCGTCCTGACCCTCGACCAGGCGGTGCGCAACCTGGTCCGGTGGTGTGCCGTCCCCCTGGCGGACGCGGTTTGCATGGCGGCGGCGGCGCCGGCCGCGGCCATCGGTCTGGACGGCAGGAAAGGCTGCATCCGGGCCGGTTACGATGCCGACCTGGTCGTTCTGGACCGGGATCTGCAACCGGTCCGGGTTTTTGTCGGCGGGCGGCAAATTTTCTTGCCGCCCGCGGGGAAGGGGGCAGGATTTCGGATTTTGGAATAGTATTCTTTCACTTGAAGTTGAGCACCGTCGACGAAGGGGCCCGATGCCGGACATGAAAAACCTCCGATCCGTTGTCATCGCCTTGGGTAGCGTGACGGCCTTCCTGTCCCTCACCGTCTTTCCTTACAGCGAGCGCGCCAAAGTACCCGGCCTGTCCTGGACGCACAACGTGCACGTGCTCATTTTGCCCACCCTTTTGCGGGCGGCGGCCATCGTTGTGGCGACCTTCGTGGTGACCCTTTTCATACCCCGGAAAGGTTGAACGGCGGGCGGTGGAAATTTTTTTGTACCCTGGTTTGTGCCGACGATCACATGTATAGGCGATATGAAAAGGCGTGCGGGGGTAGGGGAAGAAAACAGCCTTCAAAGGAGCCAATCGAGAAAAGAAGAACATATTTGAGGACAAAAGTGCTTGCCAAAAGGGGCGCGCCCGTGATATATTCTAGCTTGGGATAGCCTAGGGACCGGTCCCGGCATGCCGTTTTCTGTCAGCGGGAGGCCCGGCCTTTTTGTTGGCGGTATGTGTGTCTGCACGGCAGGGAATGTACGTCTGTTCACAAGTCCTTGCCGGACGCCGGGACCGGGACGGATCGTGATAAACTTCACCTGTGTCGCGCTTTGGCGCCTGGACTCCGGGAGGGAGGGATGCCGAAGGTAATCCGAGATCCCCGCCGTACCCTGCGGGGCAGGGTTACCGGTTGAAACGACGGCGCTACCGTTTGCTCCCCGGTCGGATAACAATTCGCCTTAAGAGAGGAGAGCCAGTATGAGCTTGATTGGACACGGAAACAAGGAGCTCGTGGAACGGGTAATGCCGGCCGCCGAGGCGGCGGCCAGGATCAAGGGCATGAAGGCCATGCCCGTACGCGAGCAGATCGCCACCGAGATCGTGGGTCTGTCCTACGGATTTTTCTCGCCGCTTCAAGGTTTCATGGGCCGGGCCGACGTGGACGCGGTTTGCCAGAAGATGACCCTGGCCGACGGGACGGTGTGGTCCATTCCCATCGTGCTCGACCTGTCGGACGACGAAGTCAAGAATTACGGCGTAAAAGAAGGGGAGGCGATCCTTCTTACCTACCAGAACCAGCCCATGGCCATCATGGAAGTCTCCGAGGTCTTTACTTACGACAAGCAATTCATGGCCAAGGCCGTCTATGGGACCGACGAAACCAAGCACCCGGGCGTGGCCAGGACATACAAGTACAAGGACAAGTTTGTCGGCGGCAAGATCACCCTCGTCAATGAGCCCAAGATCACACCGCCCTTCGACAAGTTCTTCCTGACCCCCCGCCAGATGCGGGCGGCGTTCGCGGCCAAGGGCTGGGAGAGGACCGTGGCCCACCAGACCCGCAACGTGCCGCACACCGGGCACGAGTGGCTGATGAAGGGTTCCTGGCTGCAGACCAACGGCGAACTGCCGGTGGAAAAACTGCTGACCGGCGTGGTGGTCAACGCCATCATCGGCGAAAAGCGCAAGGGCGACTACATCGACGAGGCCATCATTCTGTGCCACGACGTGTTGCGCACGGCGGGATACTTCCGGGAGGACATCCACCTCACCTCCCTGACTTTCTGGGATATGCGTTACGCCGGACCCAAGGAAGCCATTTTCCACGCCATCCTGCGCACCAACCTGGGCTTCACGCACCACATGTTCGGACGCGACCACGCCGGCGTGGGCACCTACTACGACATCTACGACGCGCACCGCATCTTCGACAAGCTCCCGCCCGGCGCCCTCAACATCAAGCCGATCCGGGTCCTCGACTGGTGGTACTGCCCGGTTTGCGCCGAGGTAACCTACTCCGGCCTCTGCGGCCACAACAAGGAGAAGAAGAGTTTCTCCGGCACCCTGATCCGCAGCATCATCCAGGACGGTGTCAAGCCGCCGCGCCTGATCTTCCGGCCGGAAGTGTTCGACCTCATCGAGGAATCGGCCAAGAAGTACGGGTTCGGCTCGCCGTTCGTGACCGACGAGTACCTGGCCAAGAGAAACCCGGTGTTCACCATGCCGGAGATGAGCTATTAATCGGGAGGTGGATTGCAGTGGCTGAAGAAAGGTATCCGATCAGTCTCTGGATCAACGAGGAGAGACTGGAAAAGCTGCAGAACGTCGGCCTGGCGGGCATGGCCAAGGAGGTCCTGGCGGGCCTGAAGGTGCTGGAAGTCCCCTGCAACGACGCTCAGAAGGACAAGGTGCTCAAGGTATTCCCCATGGCCAAGTTCGACTCGGCCACCACCAAGAGCATCGAGCTGTTGCCCAAGGACGTCAAGGACAAGATCTTCGACCTGGTGGTTGAGGAAAAGAGCCTGGAGGTCATGGATAAATTCCTGTCCGCCTATTGATTGGTTGGTGCCGAAAAAGCCCGGGCTTCCGCGGGGAGTCTTTCTCCCCGGGGCCCGGGCTTCGTTTTGGCGGTCATGGCGCTTTGCGCTGCGAAACGCCTTGGTCGGCGAGGTTGTCCCGGGAGGAAAGCCTTCCCGAGCAAAATGCTGCTGATCGGTTTCACCGCCCGCGGCATACGGTTGCCAGCATCTTGGGTGGGTTCGCTGGCCGCGGTTTCGGCCCGGTAAGCGCCCACGGTGACCACGTGGAAGCTGGCCCGGATGGGATGGATAACGGCCCGTCGCTAGAGCACCTCCTCCGCGATGTCGTCCGCCGGCGGTTCCAGCCCCAGGATGTTTTCGACGGTGTAGATTCCCGGCGGATGCAGGTGAACGTACTTGATCAGTTTGAGCAGGCAGTCGGTGAAGGCATGGCGGTTCAGCGACTCGTGCTTTATCTCGATCCGTTCGTTGTCACTGATGAAGACTATTTTGTGCATCCCTATGGTTCCTCCGCCGCGAATGGCATGGATGGCTATTTCGCGTTCTTCGCGGCTCCTCTTGCCGTGCCTGCCGAAAAGCAGGCCGTTGTCGGTGTTGATGCCCATTTCCCTGGCCACCGCCTGGGCCAGACGTATGGCCGTTCCAGAGGGCGCATCCTTTTTGTAGCGATGGTGTTCTTCGACTATTTCGACGTCGAAGCCGTCCAAAATATTGGCCATTCCTTTTGCCGTATGGATCAGCGTGTTGATGCCGATTGACAGGTTGGGTGCCATCACCAGACTGACCTTGTGCGTGATGGCGATGGAACGCAAGGCTTCGGCCTGGAATCCGGAGAAACCCGTCGTCCCCACGATAAGGTGCGCGCCGAATTTGGCGGCAGTGGTGAGGTTGGCCAGGTTGGACTGGGGCACGGAAAAGTCGACCACGATTTCCGGGCGCGTTTCGGCGAGGGATTGGGCCAGTTCGTCGCTGCCGCGAACGACCAGGCCGGTGGGGGGGAGTCCCAATATCTCGCCCAGATCTCTGCCCACTTTGTCGCTGCCGGGGCGGGTTGCCACCAACACCAGCCTGGTAAAGGGATCCCGCATAAGGCTGGTGGCGACAACCTGTCCCATGCGGCCCGGACCGATGAGCGCCACTTTGACGGCCATGTCTCAAAAACCCCCTTGTTTATTTTTTTCCTGCCAAAACAAACGCCCCGGGGAAAACTTCTTTCCCGGGGCGGAAGACAGAACACACACTAGCCTTGCCGGCGGCCGGCAAGGTTTACCTGGTTCTTCCTTCCACGCCTACGAAGTTAGCTGACGGATTCGGGCCGAAGGATAGCCCTACCCCTGATCATGTGACAACACCCTCAGGGGATTCACCCCGGGAAAAAGTGGGTCCTCCGCTTCTTGATAGTAAGAATTGGGCGTGCGGAGACTCGGTATTTAATTGCGTTCTATTCTATCATGAGCAAGCGGATTTGTAAATACCCTAACGGATCTTCTGGCGGTCTAAGGAAATTTTGCGTTGGTTGAAACGCGAAAGCCCTCGTTTTGGGGTTGGGGCGTTCGGTTGTCGTCGAGGAAGGGCAGCGGTGCTCCGGTGCGGAAAGATGTCTGGGGGGCCGCTTGGTGTGATATAATCTTCCCGGCGGGGAGGCCGGGGCGTTTTCGAACCTCCGGTCCGGGCCGGATTTTCCCGGTGTGTGCGAAGGAGTGTACCGGATGCCTGATTACGGTGCTTCGGGCGCCACGGCCGTAATGGCCGTCGTCCTGACGGTCCTGGCCGGAGGACTGGCGGCGGGGCGTTTGGCCAAAGCCGTCCACGTGCCGGACGTGGTCTTCTACCTGCTGCTGGGTATGGCCATCGGTCCGGCCGGCCTGGGCCTGGTGCAACTGCCCGGGGCCTCGCTCCTGTCCCAACTGGTGCTGGTGTTCGGGTCGGCCTACATCCTGTTTGACGGCGGACGCCTGCTGAATTTGAACGTCCTGCGCCGCCTGTGGCCGACCGTGGTTCTCCTGGCCACGGCCGGGGTGGTGGTGAGCGCCGCCGTGACCGGGCTGGCCGCGGCGCGGTTCCTGGCCCTGCCCCTTTTCCCGGCCCTGCTTCTCGGTGCCGTGCTGGCGCCCACCGACCCGGCCGTCCTGATCCCGCTCTTCCGCCAGGTCAAGGTGGGCGACCGCCTGGCCCAGACCGTGGTGGCCGAAGCGGCCCTGAACGACGCCACGGGGGCCAGCCTGGTGCTTGTCCTGGTAGGACTGACGGGCGGGGGTACGGCCGCGGTGTGGTGGCACGGATTGGAGTCTTTCCTCTGGATGGCGGGGGCGGGCCTGGTCGTCGGCGTGGTGCTGGGCGGTGTGGTGGCCGTCCTGGTGGCCCGTCACGCTTTGGGCGTCCTGGCCGAGTTCTTCCCGGTCATGTCCGTGACCGTCGTTCTGGCCGCCTTCCTGGCGGCGCAGCGTATGGCGGCCAGCGGCTACATGGCCGCTTTCGCCGCCGGGGTCACGGTGGGGAACTTGGCCGGGCCGCTGATACCCACCCGGGCGGTGTACCGTCTTCGCCTGCACCAGTTCGCCGATACCACGGCCCTCATTTTACGCATGCTGATCTTCGTGTTCCTGGGCGCGCAAATCAACCTGGCCGCCCTTTGGGAACACGCCGGCGGCCTGCTGCTGGTGGTGGCGGTGTTGATGCTGGTGGCCCGCCCCGCTTGCGTTCTGGTGGGCGTGCTGCCGGTGCCCAAGGCCGGGTGGACCCGGCGGGAGGTGGCCTTTTTGTCCTGGGTGCGGGAGACCGGGGTCATGCCCGCGGCCCTGGCCGGAATGCTGGGCGGACGGCACGTGCCTTACGCGGACACGGTGGATGCGGCCGTCTTCGTGGCCGTTCTGGCCACCTTTCTCCTGCAGGCCGGCAGCACCCCTTTCGTGGCGGCCAGGCTGGGACTCCTGCGGACCCGCGGCTGACCTCACGCCGTGGTGAAAGGCAACTCCTTCTCAATGATTTCCTTGATCCGGTTGGCGCCGTCCACCAACACGATTTGCGGCCGCAGGCCGGGCAGTTCCCGGGGCGGGAAGTAGCCGTAGGACAGGATGATGACCAGGTCGCCCGGCCGGAAATGGTGTGCCGAGGACCCGTTCAGGCAAACGGTGCCGCTGCCGGGCGGGCCCGGAATGAGGTAGGTGCGCCAGATGGCCCCGTTTCGCAGGTTCGTGATCTGCACCATCTCGTTGGGCACCATCCCCGCGGCTTTCATCAGGGTCTCGTCCACGGTCAGACTGCCCTCGTAGTTCAAATTGGCCTCGGTTACCGTGGCCCGGTGGATTTTGCCGGTACATATTTGCTTGAACATGTTTTTTCCCCTTTCGTCACGCCGGCCCCGTGGCTACCGGCACTGGATCCGTCTCCGGGAGTTCCTCTTCCGGGCCGGGAGGGATACTCCGGCGGGGGAGCGTCCCCCCGTGTTGGGCCCGGGCCAGCAGTTCTTTCCTGCTCATGACAACCAGCTTCGGCATCAGCTTGCGCCAGTAGCGGCGGACGTGCGCCCAGCCGTCCTGGTGGTACACGATCATCAGCCACCATTCGTAGAAGGCGATGGGTATCCGGTAAACCGGAGGCAGTTCGAAAACGGCGAAACCAAACCTCCGGACACCCCGGTGGAACATGGTGTAACCCAGCAAGGCCTTGACGTCCCGGAAGCGGGGATCGTCCCGCAGGACCGCGGCCAGGCGGGGCAGGGAGTTGACGGTTTCGCGCATCAGCACAACGGCCGCCTTTTCGGCCGGAGAACTGGCCGTCAGGGCCCGGATGCGGTCGTTTTTCATGTGCAGGTCGGCCACCAGGTCGCCCCGCACCAGCCGGTTGCCGTCCGGCAGGTCGCGCTGCGGCCCCTTGTATCTGTGAACGGCGAGACGGAAGAGACAATCCGGTCCCCCGGGGTCCGAGACGCGGGCCAGCTTTTCGAAGGCCCTTTCCCAGACGTCCCACAGGCGCCGCAACACGCGCCAGGGAAACGGAGGCACACTGTTTTGGACTATCTCGTCCATATTCACCACCGACAGGCCTTTTTTCTGCAATCCGGAAAGGATCAGGGGCAACGCGGCCAACATCTGGGCCGGGGAACCGCGGGCGGCGCCGAAGGTGGTATCGCTGTCGTGGAACACCAGGATTGAACCGTCCCTGATCCGCCGCAGGACCAGGCGGGCGATCTGCTCGGCGCCGAACCTGTGCCACCAGTCCTGGCTCATGAAGGACCACAGGACCACGCGCTGGCCGTAGAGAAACCGCGGCCACAGCATGCAGGCGTTGACCAGGCCCCAGGCCGGCCGGAACAGCCGGGGCCGGCGGCCGGTCACCTTTTCGATGATCCGCGAAGTTTCTTCCATTTCACGGTAAGTGCGGGCCGGTCCCAGCAGGGCGTGGGGGACGTGCGAGTAGCCGTGGCTGGCCACCTCGTGTCCTTCGGACTGCAGCCGGTCGACGAGTTCGGGATAGCGGCCGGCCTTTTCGCCCAGGACAAAGAAACAGGCCTTTACGCCGTAAGTGCGCAAGACATCGAGCACCTGGGGCGTGTAGACGGGATCCGGCCCGTCGTCGAAGGTCAGGGCCACCCGGCCCAGCCCGGGCGAGGTGCGCCAGATGACGCCCACGTGGCAGACGCGCGCCAGGAGGGTCGGAAATACCGCGTAGACGCCCAGGATCGCGGCCAGGATTTTCAGCAGCCAGCCGACCATAACAGTTCTCCCTCTACCGAAGCAGTTTGGGGCCGGGATAAAGCAGGTAAAACAGCGCCATGGCCAGGAAAACGGAGGCCGCGAAGGCAAACGGGGCATGGTACCCCATATTCTTGCTGAGAATGCCGCCTATCGCCGGTCCCACGGCGGCGCCTGCACCCTCCAGGGTGGAAAACACGCCCCAGCCGGTGGCCTGACGATGGGGCGGGATGGTGCGCGCCAGGAGGGAATTCCAGGCCGGCAACACCACCGCGTAAGCGAAACCCACGGCGACGGCCAGGAGGAAGAGGGGCAGGGGAGTCCGGACCCGGATGAAGATAATGAGGCTCGCCGCCACCAGGCCGAAGCCAAGGAAAAGCAGGTACTTCAAAGGGTAGCGGTCGGCCACGCGGCTGGCGGGGACGAACAAGGCCACGGCGGTGAGGCCCCCGGCTAAAATGAAGAGGCCGTACTGGCCGTGGGTGAAGCCGAGCCGGGTCATGTAAACCGGCAGGACGGGCAGGAGGCTCGCCGCAGCCAGGGTTTGCAGGACCATGCCCGGTACGAGCAGCCGGGTTGACGACATCTCCCGCAGGAGGTGTCCCAGGTCGCGCAAAAAGGCGCCTTCCGTCACGTTTCGCGCCTCGGCGGGCGTGGTGGAGCCGGCGGCCAGTACCAGGGCCGCCGTCCAGACCAGGATGAGAAACCAAAAGGCCCATCTTTCGTCGATCCCCAGGACGAAGTTGATGATGACCGGGCCGGTACCCGCCCCGGCCAGCCAGACCATGAAAACGGTGCTGATCCTGGTCGTGCGTTCCGCGTGCTCCACGGGCGCCACCTGGCTGATCACGGCCAGCCAGACCGGGGACATGGCCAGCCCGAACACCGCCGCCGCCACCATCAGGATGAGGGGCAGGGGGTGAAAGCGCATGAGGACCAAGGCGATCAGACCGAGCCCCAGCCCGGAAAGCACGGTCGGCCGGCGGGCCCGGTCGACCTGCCAGCCGGCCATGGTCTTGTACACGGTTTCCGTAAGATAGTTGATCGATGTGGCGAGACCCACCGCCGCCAGGGTCATATGCAGATGGTACACGGCGTAAAGCGGCAGGAAGGTCAGGAAAAAGGCGCCCCGGGTGAATTCGGCGCAGAAAAGGGCGGCCAGAAGGCCCTGCTCCCGCGGATTCAATTTCAGCGCGTCCTTGAGCCCCAAAGGCTTACCTCCCACCGCGGCCCCGTCGGGTCCAGGGGACTCGTCACCACGTGTTATTATACACCAAAATTGACTTTGCTGTGAAGAAGCCCTCGTTTTTACCTGATTATTCCATATCAGGTCGAATTTTATATCTTTGCAAGAGACAAGGTATGTGCTATGATAGCACACGTCGGGGCATACATACCCGCGCTTAAAGGTGACTAAGTCGGGCGCGGACCGCCGGGCCCCGGGGCGGCCGGCCGAAGGTTAGGGTGAATGGATGAGGGGTCGGAAAAGCTACCTGGCATTGGCCTTTGCCCTGGTCTTCCTGGTTTCCAGTCTGCTGTCGCCGTGGGCGGCGGCAGGCGCGGCCCAAACTTCGCTGTCCCTGGGCAGCCAGGGACCGGCGGTGACCGAGCTGCAGAACCTGTTGAAGACGGCCGGTTTCTATCCGGGTCAGGCTTCGGGCTACTTCGGGATGACCACCCTGGTGGCCCTGGCTGCTTTTCAGGCCGCGCACCACCTGACGGTGACCGGAGTGGCCGGGGAGGCCGAATGGGACGCCCTGGGGGAGGTACCGGCGGCCCCGGGCAACGGCACCACGGTTTTGGGCTATTACGTGAACGACTACCCCGGCGACGTTTCCTCCTACGACTCGGTGCTCCGCTACGGCGGCGACGTCAACTACACGGCGACGGTCTCCTACGGGGTGAATTCCGATGGCAGTCTCTCCGGACAAGTTCCCCTGCAGGGGTTGGATCAGATCAAGAACGCGGGTTCCACGCCGCTCCTTTTGATCAACAACCTGGGTGACAGCGGGGCCGACGCCTGGAGCGTCCACGCCCTCCTGAGTTCCGCGGCCGCCACCGGGTCCTTTTATTCCAACGTTCTCTACCTGGTCGGCACTTACGGATACAAGGGCGTCAACATCGATTTCGAAGGCCTCTGGCCGCAGGACCGGGATATGTTCAGCCAGTTCCTCGCCGGGCTCAAGGCCCAACTCCAACCCCACGGTTGGCTCCTGTCCGTGTCCGTACCGGCCAAGACCTACGACGACCCGGACGATAGCTGGGCCGGCGCCTACGATTACGCTGCCATAGGCCGCTGCGCCGACCTGGTGGCGCTGATGACCTACGACCAGCACTGGTACGGCGGACCCCCCGGACCGGTAGCCTCGCTGCCGTGGGTCGAGAGCGTCCTCTCCTACGCCGTTTCCACCATGCCGGCCAACAAGATCCTCATGGGGATCGCCGCCTACGGGTACGATTGGTCGCCCTCCGCCACCAGCGTGGTCGAGTTCAAACAGGACGGCCAGTTGGCCGGGGAAGGCCAGATCAAGTGGGACAACACCAGCGACAGCCCGTACCTCTACTATTACAGTGGCGGGGTCGAGCACGTGGTCTGGTTCGAGAACGATTCCTCCCTGGCCATGAAACTGCAACTGGTCAAGCAGTACCGGATCGCCGGCATCGCCTTCTGGCGACTGGGGTACGAGAACGACGACTTCTGGTCGGTGGTGGACGCCTACCTGCGCTGAGGTCTCTCCCCTCATTCTATCCAAGCGGGATGCAAAACTTGACCCCGTCCCGCCTCGAAGCAGGCGGGGTCGTATACCGGCCCGAACCAGGGGCTTTGGCATTAACCGGGAGACGGGAGAGGTTGCCCTTCCCCGTGTTTTCGGTTAAAATAGACGGGATCTCAAATACATACGCGGGGTCGGGTGGTCCGGTATTGGCGGTTAGATTGTCCCATGCAATGGTGCTGGCATGCTTTTTTCTCAGTCTGTCGGCCGGTCCGGTCCGGGCCGCCGCGGTTCCCGATCCGGCGGCCAAGGCGGCCATGCTGGTCGACGCCGCCAGCGGGCAGGTCCTGTGGTCCCGCAATCCCGACCAGCACATGTACCCGGCCAGCATTACCAAAATCCTGACCGCCCTGGTGGCCATCGAAAAGGGCGATCTGAACGACGTGGTGACCGTTCCCAAGGAGGCCCAAGGGGTGGAGGGTTCCTCGCTCGGCTTGCGGGCCGGGGAAACCTTCACCCTGAAGAACCTGCTCTACGCGCTCCTGCTCGATTCGGCCAACGACAGCGCCGTGGCCATCGCCGACCACGTCGGGGGGTCGGTTCCCGCCTTCGTCCAGATGATGAACGACGAGGCCCGCCGGCTGGGGGCGGTGGACTCCCACTTCGCCAACCCGCACGGTCTCTATGATCCCGATCATTACGTTACCGCCCGCGATATGGCCATAATCACCCGGGCCGCCATGGCCAACCCGGTGTTCCGGGAGATAGTGGCCACCCGCTACTATACGCTGCCCCCGCGGTCGGACCCCAAGGCCCAGGTGGACCTGGTGAATCACAACCGCCTGTTGTGGACCTACCCGGGGGCCGTCGGGGTGAAGACGGGCTACATCGTGGCCTCGGGCGAAACACTGGTGGCCGCGGCGGACCGGGACGGCCGGGAACTGATCGCGGTGGTGCTGGACAGTGTGCCGGGCCAGACTTTCAGCGATGCCGCCGGGTTGCTCGATTACGGGTTCGACCGGTTCGCCCGCCGGGAGATCGTCGGAACGAACCAGGTGGTGGTCCGTCTTCCCGTGCGCTTCGGGGTATCCGGCGTGGATCTCGTTCCCCGGGCGTCGTTTTCCTATGATTTTCCCGTGTCGGCATCGCCGGACGTGGAGCGCCGGGTGGTGACGGACCAGACGGTGACGGCGCCGGTGCGCCAGGGGCAGATTCTGGGCGAGTTGGTCCTCGACTGGCAGGGGACGGAAATCGGCCGCGTGCCCCTGGTGGCCGCGCGGACGGTGCCCCGGCAGCTGTACACGGACTGGTTTTTCTGGGTGATCGTGGCCCTGGTCGCGGCGAGCGCGGTCTGGCTTTCCACCCTGGCGTACGTGTCCCGGAGGCGCCGGATTTTCGGAGTGCGTTACCGGCTGCGGCGCCGTTAGGGCACATGCCGATTGACATTTGTTGTTAGTCAAAGTAAACTGGAGGCAGGTTCAACCTGATCCAGGTCCAATTCGATCCGGGACGGGAGGGGAGGGAGGCAGGGGTCGCCCCGGCCGCCGCTCTTGCATAAGGCCATCGCGGATATGGAGGAGAAACTCAGGTCCGGGGAGCATAAAATCACCTCCCGCCGGGCCAGCATTTTTCGTGTCCTGCTGGAGAACCAGGGCCGGCATCTCAGCGCGGAGGAAATCCACAGCCTCGTCCGCGCAAAGGAACCAGAGACCGGCCTGGCCACGGTATACCGGACCCTGGAACTGTTCTCCGATCACGGCATCGTTCAGGGCGTGGATTTCGGGGACGGACGGAAGCGCTACGACCTGGGCCCGGGCTCCGAGCCTGGACATTATCACCACCACCTGATCTGCGCCCGGTGCGGGAAGATCGACGAGGTGGGAGAGGACCTTTTGGAGGATCTGGAAGACAGGGTTTACAACCATTACGGCTTTTTCGTGACCGATCACCAGCTGAAGATGTTCGGTCTGTGCCGCGAATGTCAAACGGCGCGCAAGGATAAGGGGGACTGAGCGAAGTGTCGGTGACCGGAACTCCGATGCCGCCGTCCTGGCCGGCGGGATATAACGAAAACGTTCTGGTTCTGCTGGTGCAGGGCCCCGGCGTTGTTTTCGCCTACCTCGAACTCTCGGATCACTTCTGGGGGGCCCTCTTGCGACAAGGGCAGCCGGTGGTGCGCCTTTACGACACGACCGACGCCGGTGTTCCTCCGGCCCAGCCGGTGAGGGAGGTGGCGTTGCCCCCTTACACCGCCGACTGGTATTTCCGGGGCCTGGTTGCCGGGCGCACCTACGTGGCCGAGTTGGGCTGGCGGGATCCGGAAGGAGTCTTCGTTTCGCTGCTCCGTTCCAACCCGGCCGCCACACCGGCCCAGAGGGGCGAGGGGGGCGGGGCCCGCAGGAAAACGGTCGTGGCTTTTCCGCCGGCGGTTCCCGTGTGGCGGAGGGAAAGCGAAGAGGAGGGTCCGCCCGAGGATCTGCCCAGTTCGTATTCATAGATTTTTCCGTCTGAGGAAAGATCCGGCGTCAGGCACGGAACTGGGATCCGTGCTTTTTTGTTGCCCTGGTGGGTTGGCCCGGACGACCTGGAACGCCCGCCTCCGGGGCCACCGCCAGTCCGCGTAGGACGTGTCTTTGACAACTCGACCATGACCGGACGGTCCCAAGCGCGGAGCATCCGGAAGACCTCCCGGTCTTCCCCGTGCCGCTTCGCATTCTCCGGCGGGCGGTCGCGGCCCACCTGCCTCACAAGCGCCGCGCCTTGATTGAAGCACCTGCCCGCCAACGAAGGCGCGTGAGCGTCGGAACCCTGGGTGGCCCTCTCCATGGCATACTCTACGGCAGGCGAAACGATGCGCGCACGCGATGGTTCGGTAAGCGCGGCAACGCTGTAACGTGTTTGGCGTTAAGTACGTTGATCAATGATTCGTGAATATATTTATTTGACGCAATAATATTATTACTCCTATCGATGGACGGTGGCAAGCCGTCCCAATCCGTTATTTTCCCCCCCGCTTCTTCCAAGATCAAGATACCTGCCACAAAATCCCAAGGATGTAAATCTAATTCAAAATAACCATCTAATCTTCCGCATGAAACATAAGCAATATCCAGCGAGGCTGGTCCTTTGCGTTTAATGTCTTGACAGC
>Ga0078972_1006807_pt1 | contig 26453 bp, 19 predicted proteins | sample YelNatPaOPGAMG01_FD_67568 | JGI IMG/M metagenome (GOLD analysis project Ga0078972, IMG submission 67568) | Hot spring thermophilic microbial communities from Obsidian Pool, Yellowstone National Park, USA - OP-RAMG-01 (SPADES assembly) (version 2) | ecosystem: Environmental > Aquatic > Thermal...
GTACCAGAAGTCAGGGTCCTTCCCTCCGCTGGCGTTACCCAGCCTCTGCAGTACTATGACCCTGTCCGACACCCGCCAGTGCCGACGTCCGATGACGTCGTTGAGGCCGCTACCCTCGCCCACGGCGGGTCTCCACCGATTACCCGCACCACCTTCCCAACGTGCCATGCCCACTACCCCGGCGGACCAAATGGGTGCATGTGTCGATTGCTTCCCCATTCACGCGGCCTTCCCCGTTATTCAGGCGGGTCGACGTCCGCAACTTCACTTTCGAGGCCTGCTCAGACTTCACTCACGTTACGGCCTGCCGGATTGCTCAACCACCCAAAGGCGGCCTTTGTCACGAGGCTTCGATCCGCCCGGTTGCCCGGTCGAACCGCTCGTCAGCTACCAGGGTCTACCGACAACTCCCTGGGTGGATCCTCCCTCCACTCGTGAAACGCGCCGTTGGGGCGCACCGAATAAGATGGGTTAGCCTTGTGCCGCCAACTTTGCCGCGATGACTTCACGGGGCCAACGTCGATGCAGCCAAAGCCATGCGCCGGGGTTCATTGCAATCCAGCGCCCGAGCACGGCATTGATGGCTGTTGTGAGCGTTAGGATGTCGCTTTTCTGATCTCCCGTTTCTGGCAGGGGCAGAGGTGGTTCGACAATCATCTTGAGACGCGCCGCTTCGATCCGTTCGACCCTTCCGGGAATGACAGGACAACGATAGCGAAGCGCAAAGACGGCAGCGGCGGTTGCCGTCATTGCTGGCAGACCAAGAAAAGACACTTCGATCCCATCATTGAGCTTCTGGTCAACCAATATTCCGAGAGCGCCACCACGGGCGATGTGCGCAAGCGCGCCGCGCGCGCCGGCGGCCCCCTTGGGGAACATGGGTACATCGGCGTTTATTGCCGCATTACGGAATGATTGGATCAATCTGTCGACGAGCGCGTTTTTTGCTGCGCGATAGACAAATGAAAAAGGCAATCCGACACGGGCCGCAATCGGCGGCAATGCTTCCCAGTTCCCGTAATGGCCAGAAACATAGATTACGGGGCCTGGCCGAAGATACTCGGCGCCTTCAATTTCGAAACCAGGGCCGCTTTCGGTAAGTTCTAGCGCTGAGAGATGCGGTAGCTCGGCGACGGTTCGGCCCAAGTTCTCCCAGATTTGCGCAATAATTTTCTTGCGAACCATGTCATCGAAATGAGGAAAGACCGCGCGAAGATTTTCGTCGGCGACGCGTGAAGCCGGCAGAAACGGACCGACAGCGCGGGCGACCGCAGCTCCGAAATTGCTCGCATGTACGGGGCCGAGCTTACGCAATAGCGCTAACATAATAATTGAAATATAATATTCTGCGCCCTCTTTAACCCTGCGCAAAAAACCCTTGAAATGGTGTCGTCTCATGGGAATTTTCTTCGAGAGATATCCAAGATTACATAGTACTAGGCCGATTTGAATAAAGCTTTGAAATGATTAACAAAAGAGATTCTTTCTCATCACACAAAGGATCGCTTTGGTGCAGCATAAGTTCTCGACCGCCTGAACCGAGGCGGTAGCCCAACACATTTCGCTTTCCCTGGCAAGAGCATGAGACGCTGGGCCAGGAAGGCGTCGCTGCGTGCGGCACGACGGGGCTTTTTGGGCAGTGATCGCCTGGAGGGCTCCTCACGCCGCAGGTTCAGTGCCATGTGGCGCAGCACGGCGAGGTTCTCGGGTCCGTTGCCGCTGCGGTTGCGCGCCTGGTCTTCGTTCATGCTGATCGAGCCGCCAGTGCAGCCGGTTCGTGATGCCCCAGTGCGCGCCGGTGACCGCACCGAATCGCGCCGGCGTCATCGTCGAACGCAGAGCCTGAAAATCAATCGAACTTGAACAAGAATGCCCTCTGGAAAAATTGGGCTTTTTTTCTGTCAATTTCCGGGCAAGGGGCAGTCTCTTTCAAACTCTCAGCAATAGGAAGCGGTCTCGGTGCTGGTCTTGCAGGCCAGCTCGCGCACCCGGAGCATCTTGCGGATGGCAACCAGGCCGGGCCAGTCAGGCAACTCCTGCAGCCCATCGATGGCGGTGGAGACCGTGGCAGTCCGGGTCTCGATGCGGCCGTGATCGCCAGCCACCGTGGGCTTGGCGGTGACGACCTGGCTCGCCGGAGCGTCGAGAAACCGCCCACATCGTCATGCAGGCTGGCCTGGTTGCCTTCAGTGCCAGAACGCAGTCGCCCTTCTGGTCGATCACCTGCTGGGCAATCCTGCGCTGGCAGTTCAGCGCGCCGACGGTGACGGTGCAGCCCTCCAGGCTGAGCAGCTGCGGCAGCTTCGCCACCACGGTGATCTCGCTCGACTTCGCCGCGGTGGCGATCTGCCCCCGCACCAATGGCTGCGCGCAGCCCCAGGCGGAAACCATGTGGAGCGGCGACTGGCCCTCGCCTTGTCGAAGGCGCGGCACGCCCTTGGCCTTGTCAAACCCCGAGATACACCCGGCGCACCCGGTCGTCGCGGATGAACGCCTCGCTCAAGCCTTCGCGCACGATTTGGCCATGCTCAAGCAGATAGGCGCGGCTCGCCACGCCGAGCGCCGAGCGCGCGTCCTGCTCGACCAGGAGGATCGCCGTGCCCGCTTCGCGAATCTGGCGGATCGCGGCGAAGATCGCGATTTTAAGGCGATGCGCGATCCCGACCGAGGGTTCATCGAGCAGCAGCAGCTTGGGGCGGCCCATCAGCGCCCGCCCGATCGCCACCATCTGCTGCTCACCGCCCGAAAGCGTCGCCGCCTGCTGCGCGCCGCGCGCCCGCAGCACCGGGAAAAGCTCGTGGACGTGCTCGAGATCGCGGGCGATGGCGGCCTTGTCGCGGCGCAGATAGGCGCCGAGTTCGAGGTTCTTGCGTACCGTGAGTTCGGCAAAGAGGTGCCGCCCTTCCGGGCAGTGGCAGATGCCCGCGGCCACCACGAGATGCGGCGCCATGTCATCGAGCGGTCGGCCATCGAAAACGATGTGCCCAGCGCTCGGCACGGCGCGCGAGATCGCCTTCAGCAGGGTCGATTTGCCGGCGCCGTTCGGGCCCAGCACCGCGACCAGCTCCCCCGCCGCGACCGAGAGGCTGACCCCATCGAGCGCCAGGGCCTTGCCGTAATGCACGACGAGATCGGCAACCTCAAGCAGTGCCAAGCACATCTCCCGTCGTGTCATCCTCGGCGCGGCCAATATAGGCCTCGATGACGAGGGGGTGGCGCACGATGTCCTCGGGGGTCGCAACCGCGATGATGCGGCCGAAATCCATGGCGATCACCCGGCTCACGAGCTGCATGAATTCGCGCAAGCGGTGTTCGATGAGCAGGATGGTGAGCCCCTCGCTCCGGTGCAGCGCGCGGATCAGCGCCGAAAGTGGCTCGATCTCGCTCGATCCCAGTCCGGCGAAGGGCTCGTCGAGCAGCAGCAGGCGCGGGCGTGTCGCCAGGGCACGGGCAATTTCCAGACGGCGCAGATCGCCATAGGGCAGCACGTCGACTTTCGTCTCGGCGCGATGTGCGAGGCCGACGGCGGCGAGGATCTCGCGCGCCCGCGTCTCGGGGGCTTCGCGGTGGCGCACGCGCGGCGCGAGGCAGCCGACCATGACATTCTCGAACGCGCTCATGCCACTAAACGGGCGGCAGAGCTGAAAGGTGCGCGCGAGGCCGCGATTGACGATCCGATGCGGCGCGAGGCCGGCGAGATTGTGGCCATCGAAACGCACCTCGCCGCCGTCGATCGGCAGAAAGCCGGTGAGCAGATTGAAAAGCGTCGTTTTACCCGCGCCGTTGGGCCCGAGAATGCCGGTGATTTCTCCGGGCGCGATGCTGAAGGAGACCTCGTTCACGGCCACCAGACCAGAAAATCTCTTGCTGAGGGCGCTAACTTCGAGGAGCGCGCTCATCGCGCGAGCCCCACGGCGCGGCGCCAGAGCGGAGCCACCAGCCCGCCAGGGGCAAAAAACAGAATGAAAATCAAGACGACGCTATAGGCCCAGAGCCGGTACTGGCCGAGACCGCGCAGCAATTCCGGCAGCAGGGCGAGCAGGATAGCGCCGACCGCCGGGCCATAGATGGTGCCGATGCCGCCGACATAGACCATGATGATGAGGGAAATCGAGAGCGCGACGGAAAACACATCGGGCGTCACCGCTTCCTGATAATGCGCATAGAGCACCCCACCCATCCCGGCGCAGGCCGCGCTGACGACGAGGGCGGCGATCTTGTAGAAGGTGACATCGATCCCGGCCGCCTGGCAGGCCGCCTCGTCGCCACGAATGCCACGCAGCAGCAATCCTCCATGCGAGCGCGCCAGCAGCAGCAGAGCGGCGGTGGTCAGAACAAGTGCCGCAAGGCAGAGATAATAGATGCCGATTTTCGAGTTGAGCAGCGGATCGAGGCCCGGAATGCCTTCCTCGCCGCCGCTATATTGCCAGAAAATCAGTGTCAGGCGCTGCATGATGGTCGCCGCGGCGAGCATGGCGAGCGCGAAATAGGGGCCGCGTAGGCGCAGTGTCGGAAATCCGATGACCAGGGCGAGCAGCACCGCCATCGCCGCCCCCGCCGGTAGGCCCCACCATGGGTTCAGCGCGAACCGGGCGTTGAGGAAAGCCGAGGTATAGGCGCCGGCCCCGATAAACAGCGCGTGGCCGAAATTCTCGCGCCCCGTCAGGCCCGACATGAAATCCCAGCTCGCGGCCCAGATGCCATAGATGAAACAAACGCTCAGAATCCCGAGCAAATACTCGGATTTCACAATGACCGGCAGCGCCGCGAGCGCCGCGAGGATCAGCGAGACAAAAATCCATGGTCGGCTGCCCATGGCCGGTCCCTAAAACGCCGCGCGCTTGCCGAGCAAGCCGGCGGGGCGCAGGATCAGGGTCAGTAGCACCGCGACCAGCGAGACGATTTCGGTCCACGCTGGCGAGATGGCGTAGGCGACGATGGTTTCGCTGTAGCCGAGCAATAGTGCCGCGAGAATGCTGCCAGGGATGGAGCCGAGGCCGCCGACGATGACGATGGAGAACGCCTTGATCATTGGCAAGAGATCCATCGTCGGCTGCACGGTGAGAAATGGCGCGGTGAGAACGCCAGCCGCCGCCGCGATGGCCGCCGAGATCGCCATCACCACGGCATAGATGCGATCAGCGGGAATGCCCATATAGAGCGCCCCCTCGCGGTCTTGGGAAAGTGCCAGGATGGCTGAGCCAAGCCGCGTCCGGTTGATGAAAAGCCAGAGCAGGGCGACGATCGCGATGCCGGCGCCGAGCGTGAGCAGACGCTGGCCGCTGACGTCGAGTTCGCCGTAGCTCCAGGTGGCATTGATGAACGCTGGCACGTTGCGCGCTTCCGAGCCGAACAGCAGAAACATCGCTTGTTCGAACAAAAGCGCAACGGCGATGGTGATCATCAGCACGGCAAGCGCGGAATGGCGGAGGGGGCGCACCAGGAAGCGCTCCATCGCGACGCCGAAAGCGGCAACGAACAGCACGGCAACGAGCGCCGCCGGTAGCAGCGGCCAACCGAGGCGCCCGGTCAACAGATAGCAGCTATAGGCGCCGAGCCCGTAGAAGGCGCCATGCGCAAGGTTCAAAACCCGCGCGACGCCGAAAATCAGCGTGAAGCCGACCGCGAGCATGGCATAGACCGCGCTGGTAACCGCGCCAAAGACAAGAATGTTGAGCAACGGCCGACGACGCGCGGGCTCAGTTCTTTCCCGTGATCCAGGGTGGCGGGATCATCTTGCCTTTCGCCATCTCTTTCGGCCAGACGATGACGCGGCTGCCATCGGGGTACCACTGCGCGAACGCGAAGTTCAGATAGCCGGGGCCGGACTTGACATCGTGCTGGGCGTCGAACTCATAAAGACCCTCGGTGCCGATGTAGTGGGTCTTTTCCAGTTCGGGGATAATTTTGTCGGCCGCGGTGCTCCCGGCGCGCGTCGCGGCCTCGGCATAAATATAGACCGCATCATAGGATCCCGCGCCGGTGTAGACCGGGCCACGCTTGAAGCGATTTTCAAATTCGTTCCAGAATGGCATGGTCTTGGCGGTCATCGGCGACGGGATGATGTTGTTGGCGACCGTCTCGCTCACCGCCTTGCCACCGATTCGCTTGAAAAAATCATTATCCTGGCTTTTCACGTCGATGCCGCCAATGGGCAGCGGCAGTTTCGCGTCATACCATTGTTTGACAAGAACGTCGGAATTGGCGTGCGAAAGCACCACCATCAGATACTGCGCGCCGCTCGCCTTGATCTTGCTGAACAGCGGCGAGAAATCCGAGGTGTCGGGATCGAAGAGATCGACCGAGGTCACGCTCATGCCGCCTTTCTCGATGCCGGCCTTGAGTACGGGGGACAGATCCTGCACCCATTTGGCGTTCTCGCCGATAATGGCGATCTTTTGATAGCCCTCTTCGCCCTTGAGCTTGGCCACCGCGAAATCGATCAACTGATCGGCCTGGTGCGCGGCGTTGATCGGGTTGGCGCGGAAGATATATTTGTAACGGCTGTAATTGCGCCGCACAAAATCGGTGATCGCTGGGGAGGCCGCGCCGACCTCGATATAGACGGTTTTGGAATCGGCGATATGCGGCTCCTGCGCGAGGGTGACGCCGCTGGTATAGCCGCCGATCAGCACATCGACATGCTCATCGGCGGTGAGCTTGTTGATCGCTGCGACCCCCTCCTGCGGGTTTTCGGTCTCGTCGGCGACCACCATCCTGAGCTTCCGCCCGAGCACGCCGCCCTTGGCGTTGATCTCCTCGATCGCGAGCGCCGTCGCATCGATCGAATCGCGCCCGACCTGCAACTGCACGCTGGTCGGCACGCCAATGGTGATCGGCGGTTCCTCGCCGTACGCGGCGCCCGTAACAGATGCGGCGCCCATAAAAGATGCGGTGCCCATAAAAGCCAGGGCCAAGCCAGAATAGAGAATGAACGCTAGGTGACGATCGCGCACGGCATCCCCTCCCTCGGGCTCGCTCGGCCCACAACCCGCGTGCGCGTTGGTCCGCACGTCAAAGCGCACTATGAACCGGCGCCCGGGGCCTGACAAGCCGTTGGACAGCCCGGCGGGGCGCAGGTCGGCAGATGCACGGGCTCTGCGCAAGGGGCAGGCCGCCACGCTCCATTGCACCCGCGACAGTGGCACGCGGGGTGGCGCTGACCTGCGGCGATCCGCCGCACCGGGCAGCGCATTGCACCGGCCGGGCGGGGCAACGAAAAAAAAACGGCGTCCCTGATGGGGGGCGCCGTTTGAGTTTGCCGCTGGTGCGAGAACCGCACGTTGCGGCTTGTGGGAGGAAACGTGAAGCCGCGTCTCGTCTGGCTCCGAGGAGAAGTATGCCCGATAAATCTTAACTTAAAGTTGATTTCTGTCAAGCTCAATAAACTTTTGCGCGCATAATTTGTCTATATTCGCTGAAACCGGGCGAACCGGCTCTCGGGCGCCCGGTGGCGCGCGCGGCGCGTCCAGCCGGGGCGAAATCATGGCTCGACGCCAGCCGCGCGGGAAGTTTCGGCGTCTTCGCCGTGGGGGGTGAGGGCGCGCGCGGCGGGGGGTTTGCGGATGGCGCCGATCAGCGTGCGCACCTCGGTCCGCGCGGCGATGTGGCTCATGCCGAGCTGGATGCCGAGCCCGGCCTCGCGCACGTCCATCAAGGTAAGGCCCTGGAGATAAAGCTCGCGGAAAATCACCCGTTCGCCGAATCCCTTGACGGTGCGAAAGCCGATGCGCTTGGCCAGTTCGTCGAGCGTCGCCCCGACATCGCGCTTGTTGCGCGCCTCGCCCGCGCCGAGCCGGTTGCGCATCACCAGCCAGTCGATGCGGCCGCGATCGCGTGCCATCCGCCGCTTGCGCGCCTCCCAGACCATTTCGCTATAAATGCTCGGGTGCACCACCTCGTGGCGCTCGGGATCGACCTTGGCGAGCATCGCGAAATCGACGAAACTGTCATTGATCGGGGTGATCAAGGTATCGGCGCGGCCATGGCCGAGGCGGCTCAGATAGGTATCGGCGCCGGGGCAGTCGATGACGACGAGATCGGCATCGCGCGCCACTTCCGCGAAGGCCGCCTCGAAGCGCGCCGCTTCTTCGGCCTCGGCTGCGGCGCGGCTGTCCTCTGTGCTGCGCGGCACGGCGGCGAAATCGGGCATCGGCAGCGCGATGCCGCGCCTCTGGATGAAATCACGCCGCGCCTCGAGATAGCCGGCAAGGGTTGCCTGGCGGGCGTCGAGATCGAGCGCGCCGACGCGATAGCCATCGCGTAGCAGCCCGACGATGACATGCATTGCCGCGGTCGATTTGCCCGAGCCGCCCTTCTCGTTGCCCAGCACGATCACCTGGGCCCGCCGTTCGATCGAAACGCTCGCCACGCTGGACCCCGTCTTTCTTGCCGTGCGCCGAAAAACCTTCCCCGATGGCGGCGTTTATGCCAATGAGCCGCTGTCGCGTCCATCCTGCGCATTGCGGCTGGGCGCTGTGCCAGCGTTCCCCATGAGGACGACCCACGATCTTGCTGCCGCAAATCCTGCCGCTCCGTTTCCGCCGCGGCTTCCGCCTTTTCGCCGCCGGCCGGCCGCGGCGGAGGACGGCGGTGGGGCGGGCGACGCCGCTGATCGCCTGCCCCGATTGCGGGGCGTTTTTCCTCGCGCCGCACCCCGCGCCTGGCCAGCGCGCGCGCTGCCCGCGCTGCCGGGCGGTGCTCTGGGCCGGGCACCCGCGCGGCGCCGGCCTCGCTTTGCCCCTGGCGCTCGCCGCCCTGCCGCTGCTGCCGCTCGCTTTCCTGGAGCCGCTCCTGCAAATCTCGCTGCTTGGCCAGCGGGTCAGCGCCAGCCTGATCACCGGGCCGCTGCTGCTCGACGAAAATGGCTGGCAGGCGCTCGCCGCCCTGGTGGTGCTGACCGCCTGCCTGCTGCCGGTTGCGCGGTTGCTCGGCCTCATCGCGGTGCTCGCCGCGCTCCGCCGCCCGCGCCCGCGCCCGCATCCGCTGTGGCGCGCGATCTTGCGGGGCAGCGAGCGGCTGCGCCCGTTTGCCATGGTCGAGGTCTATCTGCTCGGCCTGTTCGTCGCTTACAGCAAATTGATCGATCTCGCGCGGGTGCATGTCGAACTCGCCGCCTATGCGCTCGCGGCGCTGATGCTGGTGATGGCGGTGATCGACCAACTGGTCGATCCGCGGGCGCTGTGGAAGGCGCTCGCCGGCGCCCACCCGCCGCCGCCCGGCGCGCCGAAGCCGCCGCCGGCGACGCAGCTGATCGGCTGCACAAGCTGCGGGCTGGTCAGCCAGGCGCGCGAGGGAAATCTCTGCCCGCGCTGCTTCAGCCGGCTGGCGCGGCGCAAGAAGCGGAGCCTCGCCCGCACCCTGGCCCTCGTCATCGCCGCCTTTGTGCTCTACATCCCGGCCAATCTGCTCCCGGTGATGACCGTCGACTACTATGGCCAAGGCACGCCCAACACCATCCTTTCAGGCGTCGCGGAACTCGCGAGCACCGGGATGTGGCCGCTCGCGGTCCTGGTGTTCTTCGCCAGCATCACCGTGCCGGTGCTCAAGCTCGCCGGCCTTGTGCTCCTCATGGTGAGCGCGCGGCGCGGCTGGGCCGGGCGGCTCCATGACCGCACCCGGCTCTATCGCCTGATCGACGCCATCGGGCGCTGGTCGATGATCGATGTTTTCATGATCTCGATCCTGGTCGGGCTGGTGCGGCTTGGCCTTCTGGCCTCCGTCCATCCCGAAGCCGGGGCGGTGGCTTTCGCCGCCGTCGTGGTACTCACCTTGTTCGCCGCCGAAAGCTTCGACCCGCGCTTGATGTGGGATACGGCGCGGCGCAGTCCGCGCCCGCTGCCGCCCGGCGGGGGCGAGGCCGCGCCTTGAGCGACGCCATCGGGCCGGATCAGGGAGAGGCGGCGTTGCCCCCGCCGGAGCTCGAGCCGGCGCCGCGGCTCTCGCTGATCTGGGTGATCCCGCTGGTTGCCGCCGCCATCGCGCTCTGGCTCGGCTGGCGGACGCTCTCGGAGGAGGGGCCGGTCGTTACCCTCAGCTTCAAAACCGCCGACGGCCTCACGCCAGGGCAGACGCGGGTGAAGCACAAGGCGGTCGATCTCGGCACGGTGCGGTCGATCCGCCTGAGCGCTGACATGTCGCACGTCGTCGTCGAGGTGCGGATGCGCCGCGAGGCGACGCCCATCCTCACCGATCACGCCCGCTTCTGGGTGGTCCGTCCACGCCTCACCCCGAGCAGCGTTTCGGGGCTGGAGACCCTGGTCTCGGGCAGCTATATCGAAATCGATCCGGGCCCGCCCGGGGGCACCACGGCGCGCCGCTTCACCGGCCTCGAACAGCCGCCCGCCATCCGCTCCGACGAGCCCGGACGCACCTATGTTCTCCACACTGCCAAGCTCGGCTCCCTCGGTATCGGCTCGCCGGTGCTGTTCCGCGACGCGCAGGTGGGCGAGGTGCTGGGCTATGATCTCGGCGCGCCGGGCGGCGAGGCGGTGGTGCGGGTCTTCGTGCGCGCGCCCTATGACGGATATATCCGCGAGGGCAGCTATTTCTGGAACGAATCGGGGCTCGCCATCACCGCGGGCGCCGAGGGCATCCATCTCGAGCTGCAATCCTTGCAGGCGCTTCTCGCCGGCGCCGTCGCCTTTGCCACCCCGCCCGAGGCGCGCACCAAGCCGCTCGCCGCCGCGGGCAGCGATTTTCCCCTCTACAGCGATGAAAAGGCGGCCCTCTCGGCGCGCTATACCAACACCATCGCCCTGCTCGTGCGCTTCCAGGGCTCGGTGCGCGGCCTCGCCGTCGGCGCGCCGGTCGAGATCTTCGGGATCCAGATCGGCGAGGTGACGGAGGTCAAGCTGCAATACGACTTCGTCAAAAAAACCCTCGACGTGCCGGTGCGGTTCTCGGTGCAGCCTGATCGCATCTCCGCCCCTGGCGCGCCCCCGACGACCCCGGAGCGGGCACTCGAATCGCTCCGCGCGCTGAGCGCCAAGGGCCTGCGCGCGCAGTTGCGCACCGCCAACTACCTCACCGGCCAGCTCTATATCGCGCTTGATTTCTTCGCCGATGCCAAGCCCGCCGAGATCTCCGAATCCGACGGCGCCATCGTCATCGCGAGCCAGCCGAGCGATCTCGAAAGCCTCACCCACATGCTCGATACCGTCGGGCGCAAGCTTGATGCCGTGCCGATCGAGCGGATCGCCGGCAATCTCGATGCCACGCTCGCCGCGCTCAACACCATCGCCAATGGCCCCGAATTGAAGGCCGCGCTCAGCGCCTCGGCGGCGACGATGGCAACCGCCCAGAGCCTGCTGCACCGGGTCGATACCGACGCGACACCGGCCTTGAAGCGCCTGCCGGCGCTGAGCGCTGAACTCCAGGCAACCCTCGATCACGCCAACCGGCTGATGATCGGGATGGAGGCCGGCTATGGCGGCGCTTCGCCGCTGCCGCGCGATCTCGAGCGGCTGATCACCCAGATGAACGAGGCCGCGCGCGCCATCCGCACCCTCGCCGATCTGCTCGACCAGCACCCCGAGGCGCTGGTGCGCGGGCGCAATGGCACGGTGCAGGAGCGCTAGGAGCCCGCATGACCGCGAAAATTTTCTCCCGGCGCGGCCTATTGCTGGCGCTCGCACTCGCCGGTTGCGCCTCGCCCGACCCGGCGCTCTATACCCTGGCGGCCGTGCCGGGCGTGCCACGCGGCGGCGCGCCGCGCCTCATTGAGCTGCGGCGTGTCGGGCTCCCGGGGTATCTCGACCGGCCCGGCCTGATCGCCACGGCGGGCGAGGATCGGCTGCATCTCATGGCCAATGCCCGCTGGGCCGAGCCGCTCGGCGATATGCTCGGCCGCGTGCTGCAGCAGGATCTCAGCCAACGCCTGCCGGGAAGCCTGGTGTTTCGCGAAAGCGGGGCGATCACCGCGGCCCCGGACGCGGTGGTGGAGGTCGATGTCGCGCGCCTCGATCGCGACGCCGCGGGGGCGATGGTGCTGCAGGCGACGATCGCGGTGCGCCGGCCGGGGGCGGCGCCACGCACCGCGCGCGGCGATTGGGGCGGGCCGCCGCAGGGCGCCGCGGCGCCGGCCGTGATCGCGGCGATGGATGCGGCGCTCGCCGCTCTCGCTGATCGCATCGCGGCCGAACTCACAGCGCCTGCGCCCGGCTGAGAGTGTGAAAAAGCAGGCCCTCGCCCCCTGAGCCCCTGAGCCCCTGAGCCTCTGAGCCCCTGAGCCCCTGGCCCGTCCGATCTGTTATCCGGGCGTATCGCCGAGCCGCTCGCGTCGGCGCGCCGGCTTCAGGCCGGCGAGCGGCAGGGTCAGCAGCGCGGCCGCGAGGCCGATCGCGAACAGCGGCAGATGGCTGCCGGTGCGCGTATAAAGCCAGGCGAGGAGAAAGCCGGTCGCGGTCTGTGCCGCGCCATAGGCGGCGGTCGCGACGCTCCAGAGACCTGGCGCGGCCTCGCCGGCGACCTCGCGGGTGCGGAGCAGCATCAGCCCCGACACCCCGGTCGCGGTGGCGCCGGCGAGCAGGGTCGAGACGATCAGCGCCGGGCGACCGGCCGAGACCAGGGGCAGCGCGGTATCGATCACCTGGGCGATGAGCGCCATGCCGAGCGCCTGGCGGACGCCGAACCAATCGGCAAGCCGTCCGCAGAGCGCGGGGCCGGCGGCGGCGGCGAGGCCAAACAAGAGCCAGAACGCGCTTCCCGAGCCGGTGCCACGGCCGAGCCCGCGGGCGATGAAATCAGGCCACCACAGCATGTGCGGGGTCGTCGCGATGGCGATCGTGGCATAGGCCGCGATCAGCCGCCGTCCGGCGGGGCGGCGCGCGGCGCCGAACAGCGCCCGGCGTGGCGCTGGCGCGGCAAGCGGCCAGAGCCGCCAGGCCCCCGCGCTCACCACCAAGCCCGCGAGCGCGAGTGCCAGCCAGGTCACGGTGAGCCCCGCCGGCAACAGGGCCGGCACCATCAGGGCGCCAAAAATGATGCCGGAGCCAACCCCGGTGAAGGTCAGGCCGGCGGCGAGCCCGCGCAGCTTCGGCGGCATCGCCGCCTGCACGGCGGGGCCGGCGAGCACCATCAGCGCGCCCCCGGCGGCTCCGGCGAGAACCCGCCAGGGCAGAAACCACCAGAGCCCTCCCGGCAGCGCGCAGAACGCGAAACAGCCGGCGGCCAGCAGCATCGCCCCGCGCAGCACCGGGATCAGCCCCAACCGCTGGCCGAGCCAGGGGCCGAACAGGGCGCCGGCGAGATAGCCGCCGAGATTGGCCGCCCCCAGCGCCCCGCCCGCCCCCGCGCCCAGCCAATGCGCCTCGACCATCGCGGGCAGCAGCAGCGAATAGGCGAAGCGCTGCAACCCGACACCGAGAAAGGTCGCGCTCGCGCCCCCGAGCATCAACCATCCCGCCCCGCTCACCGCCCATCTCATGGCCCGACCCCGCTCATCGCACCAGCCACACCGCCCAGGCGGCGGCGGTCCCGGCGGCGATGCCGACCGCGACGTTGCCCGAGAGACGCATCGCCACCAGTGTCGCCGCCGCGCCGAGCCACTCCTTGAGCCCGCCCGCCGCCAGCGCCGGGACGACATAGCCGATGAAAAGCGCCCCCGGCACGTAGCCGAGCATGGCGCGCAGGAACGGGCTCGGGCGGAGCGCGCGGAACAGGAAATAGCCCCCGGCGCGGCAGGCGAGCGTCGCCAGCGCCATGCCCAGAATGCCGAGCAGATTGGCGGTCTCGATCATGCCCTCCCTTGCCGCCGCTCACGCCAGGCGCCGACCAGCCCGCCGGCGAGGGCGGCGGCCACCACGTGCCAGGCCCCGTGCGGGGCGAGGCGCGCGACCGGCAGCGCGACGCCGGCGGCGGCGAGCCAGGGCAGCGCGTCATGGCGGCCGCGCCAAAGCGGCACCAGGAGACTGACGAAGGCGGCGAGGGCGGCGAAAAACAGCGGGTGGCCGCGCGGCGGCCGGAGCACCGTTCCGAGCACATGCCCGAGCAGGCTGCAGGCGAGCCAGGCAACCCACAAAACCAGCCCGACGCCGAACAGAAACCCGCCATCGCGCTCGCCCTTGCGGCCCTCGGCGATGGCCAGCGCGAAACCGTGATCGACCAGCAGGAAAAGATTGCCCCAGAGCCGCCAGCCCGAGAGTTTTTCGAGCCAGGCGGCGAGGGCCGGGCCCATCAGCGCCATGCGCAGATTGACCGCGAAGGCGGCGAAGGTGACGGTGAGAATGGGAACAGGATGGGTCCAGAGATCGAGGGCGAGGATCTGGCTCGCGCCAGCGAAAACCAGCCCGCTCATCAGCCCGGTCTCAACCAGCGAGAGCCCCTTGCCGGCGGCGAGCACGCCGACCACCAAGCCGAAGGGCGCGAGGCCGAGCGCGATCGCCAGGCTGCGCCGGGCACCGCGCGCCAGGGCAGCGCTGGTGAAATGCCGCGCGTGCATTGTTCAGCCGCGCAACAGGCGCAGTACCAGCGCCTCGGCTTGCGCCGGCGCCATTGCCAGCGCGGCCTCGGCGATGGCGCGGGAAAATCCGGCGCGGGCGAGGATGGCAAGCGCGCGCCGGGTCTCCGAGGCGTCGGGCGCGCCGGTGGGCGGGGTGGGGTGGAAAGGGCCGAGGCGGCGGCGGCGGGCCAGCGCCAGGGCGGCGGCGAGTTCCGCCTCGGGATTTTCCGGCAGGGCCGCGCGCAGTGTTTTCCCGGCGATGCCGCGGGCGGCGAGATGGGCGGCGATGCCGCGCCGCGAGCGTCCGGCGCGGTTGAGACGCGCGGCCCGTGTCGCGGCAAAGGCAGCATCGTCGATGACGCCCGCCGCCACCAGCCGCGCCACCACCTCGCGGGCCGCCAGGCGCGCCGCCGCCCCCTGCTGTTCCACCGTCGCAGCCTCGCCGGTGACGGCGGCTTCGCGCTGCCAGCGGGCGATCCGCCGCTCCAGCACCCGCGCCAGCCCGGCGGCGCTGCTGGCAAAGCGCGCGAGATGGGCGAGCGCCGCTTCATGCAGCAGGGCGGCGTCGGGCGGAGGCGGGGCGGAGGCGGGGGGGGTCACAGCGGCGAGGATGGCACGCCGGGCCCGATTGGGAAACCGCGCGAGGGGTGGAAAATATGGCCCGGAGCGCGTTCCGCGCTGATCTCGGAGGCCGATCCTGTGCCGGCACGCGGTTGCGTCCCCCGCGATAAGCCGCCAGATGGCCGCGAACGAGACGGGCATATCGGAAGGAAGATGGGCATATCGGAAGGAAATGCTATTTATGCGGGAATTTATAATTTCTCTTTTGCATTATGGTAGAGTTTATTAAGAATCTCTGAACCGATTCGCAGATCACAGGCGCCTGATGCAACCCAGCACCGCGGGGTCACTTTCCTCGCCACGACGCCCCGCTCGACGCTCATTCCCCCCGGGCGCCGCCGAGCAGCCGGGGACACTCCCCTATCCGCGCGCCGCGGCCCCGCGCTATTCCCCGTCAGGGCGCGATGAGCCCGGCTGATTTTTCTCCGCTCGCCGCAGACGCGGCACGTCTCCACGAGGCCACCGCGCTGGCGGAACTCCAGCGTTCGGGTTTGTTCGATGCCCACCATTACCGCAGCGAAAACCCCGATGTCGCCGAGCGCGGCCTTGACCCGCTGCTGCACTATCACCGCCATGGCTGGCGTGAGGGACGGCGGCCCAATCCTTATTTCGATCCGGCCTTCTATCTCGCGGAGAACCTCGATGCGCGCACCGCCGGGATCGATCCGCTGCTGCACTATCACACCATCGGCGAGGCGGAAGGCCGCCGTCCGATCCTCATTTTCGACCCCGCCTGGTATCGCGCGCGCTGGAATGTGCCGCCCGAGGAGGGCGCGCTCGCGCATTTCCTCGCCCGCCGCCGGAGCGGTGAGACCAGCCCGATCGCCGAATTCGACAGCCGCTGGTACCTCGAAACCTATCCCGACGTCGCCGCCGCCGGTATGGACCCGGTCGAGCACTACATGGTCCAGGGGTTTCGCGAAAACCGCAATCCTTCGGCCGGATTTGACGGGCGCTTTTACCGCCAGCGTTACCTGCGCGGCGACCCGGAAGCCAACCCTCTGCTGCATTATCTCCGCCATCGCGACGAGCCGGGCATCCATCCCACGCCGCCCGGGGACGAGACCAGCCTGCCCCGCGAGATGCGCCGCAATACCCGCCCCGGCCCGTTTTTCGAGGAGGTGCAGCCGATCCCGGCCGGGCTCGCCCCGCTGGCCCGCGTGCTCGCCTTCTACCTGCCGCAGTTCCACGCTTGCGCGGAAAACGACGCCTGGTGGGGCAAGGGCTTTACCGAATGGACCAATCTCCACCGCGCCCTGCCGCGGTTTTCCGGCCACTACCAGCCACGCATCCCGCGCGATCTCGGCCACTACACGCTTGAGGGGAGCGCCGTGCTGCGCCGCCAGATCGCGCTCGCCAAGGGCGCCGGGCTCGGCGGGTTCGTTTTTTATTATTACTGGTTCAACCGCCGCCGCCTGCTCGATCGACCGGTCGAGGCACTGCTCGCCGACCAGACCCTCGATTTTCCCTTCTGCCTGATGTGGGCGAACGAGAACTGGACGCGGCGCTGGGACGGCATGGAGCGCGAGGTGCTGATCGCGCAGGATTACCGCGAGGCCGACGAGGGAGCGCTGATCGCCTCCTTCGCCCGCCATTTCGCCGATCCGCGCTATATCCGCCTCGCGGGCCGGCCGCTGCTTTTCATCTATCGCGCAGCCCAGATCCCCGGCGGCGCCGCGACCATCGCGCGCTGGCGGGCGCTGTTCCAGAGCGCGCATGGCGAGAATCCGCTGCTGGTCATGGCGCAGAGTTTCGGCGAGGAGGATCCGCGCCCCTTGGGTCTCGATGGCGCGGTCGAGTTCCCACCCCACAAACTCACCGCCGGCCTCACCCCGATCAACCCCAAGCTCGACCTGTTCGATACCGATTTCACCGCCGAGGTCTATGATTATGAGGCGCTCGCGAAAAATTCGCTGGCCGCCCCGCCGCCCGATTTTCCCCTGATCAAGACCGCCATTCCCGGCTGGGACAATGACGCGCGGCGCGAGGGCCAGGGGCTGGTGGTGCAGGGCGCAACCCCGGCGCGCTATCAGGCCTGGCTGGAGCGACTGATCGAGGCCGCCCGCGCGCGGCCCTTCGCCGGCACGGCGCTGGTCTGCGTCAATGCCTGGAACGAGTGGACCGAGGCCGCCTATCTCGAACCCGACGTGCATTTCGGCGCCGCCTTCCTCAATGCCACCGGCCGCGCCATCGCCGGCCTCGCCCAGCCCAGCACGCCGACCGCCCTGGTGCTGGTCGGGCATGACGCGCTCAGCCATGGTGCGCAGCATCTGCTGCTCCATCTCGGCCGCTATCTCGCCCGCGTCTGCGGCGTCCAGCTCACCTTCCTGCTCGGCGAGAGCGGCCCGCTCGAGGGCGAATACGGCAAGGTGGCGCCGATCCTCATTACCCGCGACGAAGCGAGCTTCGCCGCGGCGCTGCGCGGGCTCTATCACGGCAAGGGCGTGCGCCGGGCGATCGTCAACACCGCCGCCGCCGCCGCGCATTGCCCCGAACTGGTGCGCCAGGGCATCACGCCGATCCTCTTGATCCACGAACTGCCGCAACTGATCCGCGAGAAGCAGCTTCAGGAGGCGGCCAAGGCGGCGGTGCGGGTGGCGCACCAGGTGGTGTTTCCCGCAGCCTTCGTGCGTGATCGCTTTGCCACGCTGGCGCCCCTGCCGCCCGAGCGGGCGCGCATCCTGCCCCAGGGGCTCTACCAGGATATCCGCTTTTCCCCCGAAGCGCGCCGGCGCTTGCGGCGCGGGCTTGGGCTCGGGCCCGAGGCGGTGCTGGCGGTTGCGGTCGGCTATGGCGACCTGCGCAAGGGGTTCGATCTGTTCCTCCAGGTCTGGCGGGCGTTGCGCCGGCGTGGGCGGCATGTCCATCTCGCCTGGCTCGGCCGCGTTGATCGCCAGATCGCGACCTATCTCGACCCTGAGATCGCCGCCGCCAAGGTCAGCCTCACGGCGCATTTTCCCGGGTTTTGCGATAATGTCGCGGAATGGCTCTCGGCCGCCGACGCGCTGCTGCTGCCCTCCCGCGAAGACCCCTACCCCTCGGTGATGCTGGAGGCCGCCGCCGCTGGCCTGCCAATTATCGCCTTTGCCGGCAGCGGCGGGGCGGCGGAGTTCATTACCGCGAGGGCTGCCGGCGAGGTGGTGCCCTTCGCCGATGCCGATGCCATGGCGCGCGCCCTGGTGGCCCGCACCCGCGCGCTTCCGAGCCGGGCGGAGCGCCTGCGCCGCGCCGCCGCCGCGGCGCAGGCGAGCCCGTTTGGCGACTACGCCGAGGCGCTGCTCCAGCTCGCTTGTCCCGAGCTTCTTGGCATCTCGGTGGTGGTGCCAAACTACGACTATGGTCGCTTCCTGCCCGCCCGGCTCGCCGCGATTTTCAGCCAGACCTATCCGGTGCGCGAAGTCATCCTGCTCGATGACGCCTCGCGCGATGACAGCATCGCCATCGCCGAGGCGACGGCGGCGGCGTGGCAGCGCGATCTCCGGATTGTCCGTGCCGGGGAAAATTCCGGCTCGGTGTTCGCGCAGTGGCGCCGCGCCGCCGAACTGGCGCGGGGCGACTTCCTCTGGATCGCCGAGGCCGATGACAGCGCCGAGCCCCGTTTTCTGGAGCGCCTCGCAGCTGCCCTGGCCGCAGCGCCCGATCCGATCCTCGGCTTCACCGACAGTGCCGCGATCGACGCCGCGGACCGCGTGCTATGGCCGCATTATCGCGCCTATTACGCGGCGAGCGCCGGGCCGGGCGCGCTGGCCGCCGATGACGTGTTCACCGCGGATGGTTTCGCGCGACGCTTTCTTGCCGAGCGCAATCTCATTCTCAATGCGTCCGCTGTCGTCTGGCGGCGCACCGCGCTTCTGGGCGCGCTGGCGCGGGCTGATGATCTGGCTGATTATCGTCTCGCCGGCGACTGGCGGCTCTATCTCGAGGCGCTCGCCGGGGCCGCGGGCGGCAGTGTCGCCTATGTCGCCGCCGCGCTCAACCGCCATCGCCGCCACGACGCGAGCGTCACCGCCGGCACCCCACGCCGGCGCCATCTCGCCGAGATCCGTGCTCTTCACCGTCTCGCGGCGCGCCGGCTCGGCGGGGGGAAAATCCTGCGCGCCCGCCAGGAGGCGGTGCTGCGCGACATCGCCGAAGCCCTCGGGGGGAAGGGCCAAGGCAGTGTTGAGGAATGAACGCTGCACGGTCATTATCAGACCAGGGGCTTTGCCCCTGGACCCCAGCAAAGGCGGGGCCTTTGCAATCCCTTCCGGGATGCGGGTCTGGGGCCGTTGGCCCCAGCGGGTCCAGGGCAGCGCCCTGGGCTTTATTTTTCCGGCGCATCCCGCCCTTCGAGCACCCAGGGGTGCAGCGCGCGCATGCGGGCGATGAGGGCGCGGCGGTTCTCGGCGCGATCGGTGACGGTACGCAGCATCGAGCTGGCATGCACGCGATAGCGCGCCAGCACGGCATCGACATGCACGCCAAAGAGGCCGTTTTCGGCCATGCGACACCAGAAATCGTAGTCCTCCCAGCCGGTGCGGAAATCGCCATAGCCGCCGACCGCGGCCCAGGCGGCAAGCCGGATCAGCGCCGTCGCGTCGATATAGTTGCCCGGCCGCAGGCGGATCGGATCATAGGGGAGATCGCTGAAAATCTTCTCCTCCGCGCCGAAGGTTTGCAGCGAGGGATAGGCGAACGCCGCGCCACTTTCCTCGAGTGCCGCGAGGCAGCGCGCGATGCAGGGCGCGAGCAGGATATTGTCGGCGTCGAAGGGCATGACAAATCGGGTTTCGGCGGCCGCGAAGCCGGCGTTGCGGGTCGGGCCGAGGCCGCTATTGCGCTGGTTGCGGAGCAGCAGGGCGCGGCCGAAGCGGGTGCGGTTTGCCGCGAGCCAGGCTTCGGCCAGCTTGAGCCCGTCATCGGTTGAGCGGTCATCGACGATGACGAGGTCGAGCGCTTCGAGCGTCTGCGCCTTGATCGAGTCCAGCGTCTCGATGACGTGGTGGGCGTAGTTGTAGAGCGGCACCACCACTGTCACCAAGGCCTGAGCCATGGCGTCGTGCGCGAAGATGGTCTCGCTCTCGGGGATCTCGGGGAGGCGGCGTGGGCGGCATTCGCTGAGCCCATGGTCGAGCGCGAAGGCGCGCGCCGCGCCCCGGCCGCGCTCGAGCATCTGGGTAAGCATGCTGCCGACCAGCTCGACCCGCCGCTCCGGGCCATAGGTCCAGAGACAGTCGAGATAGGCGGCGCGCGCCATGCGCCGGCGCAGCGCCGCGTCGTCGATCAGGCGGGTGAGGGCGCGATACCAGCTTTCCTCGGAGGCGGCGAGAAACCCGGTCTCGCCATCGCGCACGGCGCGGCGGAAGGTATCGGTCGGGGTGCAGACGCTGGCCACGCCGGCGAGTGCGGCTTCGAAAAATTTCAGCTCGCTTTTGGCGTCGCAAAACGGGTTGTCGAGTTCGAGCGGTGCCAGATTGACATCGAACCGGGCGAGTTCGCCGGGCAGCTGGGCGACCGGCACCATGTCGCGCCACTCGATCTGGTCCTCGAGGCCGGCGAGCGCGGAAAACTCCTCGATATCGAGGGTCGGCCAGGGGAAACGGCGGAACAGCACGAGGCGGCACTGCGGGCGCTCGGCGAGAATACGCCCGACGGCGCCGGCGATTTGCGCGAAATCGCGCTGATGGGTGCGGCTGCCCGAGGCGTAGCCGAGGCGGATCAGCCCGTCGTCAGGCGCGAGCGCGCGCGCCCGCGCCGCTTGGCGCGCGATCGCCCAGTTGTCGTCATCGAAGCCGTTGGGCAGCACGAAGGCCGGGATCGCCCAGCGCTGGATCTGCCCGGCGAGGAAATGGGTGGGTGCGGCGGCGAAATCGGCGGCGCAGAGGACTTTTTGCACCCGCTCATAGTGGCCGCGCACGGCCTCGACATCGAGATCGCCCGAGCGGAGGGCATCGATGATCTTGGGGTCGGCGAGGTCGGGGTCGAACATCAGATCGTCGATATCGAACAGGATCGGCACGCCGCGCCCGCGCGCCGCCTCGATCAGCCGGACGAGCGGCTCGTTCCATTCCAGCCGCCAAAGGATGAGGAGATCGGCGAGGCGGACGAGATCGACGAGATTTTCCACCTCATCCGGGACATGCGGCGTGACCGTCGCACCCAGCGCGCGGGCGGCGGCGGCAAAGCGGAGGACGCGATAGGTATGGCCGGGCGTGTCGGCCTCGCCCGAGAGGATCAGGATGCGCGGCGCGCCGCGGGGCGCGGCCGCGTCGGGCGGGGCGGGAAATTCGCGGCTTCGGTCTTTTGCATCCATCGCCCGCTCGGCGGCGGTGCGGGTGCTCCGGCGGTGTTCGGCGCGGCCGTAAAGCTCATAGTGCAGCAAGGGATTGATCGCGCTGGCGATCACGTCGAGATTGTTCTGGAGGTAATAGAGGGTTGAGAAACGCGGCCCGGGATCACGCCCCTCGAAAGCCCCCTCCTCGAAATAGTGCCGCGCCGGATCGATACCGCGCGCCGCGACGTCGGGGTATTCCGTCAGATACCAGGCGCGATCGAAAAGCGGGCTGGCGGCGATCACGGCGATCAGGCGCCGGCGCTGCCGCCGCCGGCCGCGCCAGGCACGAAAACCGATCTGCTCGGAACGCTGGAGGGCGAGGGCGTAGGATTTTTGGACATTTTCCAGCTGGCGCGCTTTGCGCGCGAGCCGATAGAGCGGCGCGAGATCGCCGCGCAACGCCGTATCCTGCGCCTTGGCTTCCCGCAGCGCCATGCGCGCCGCGATGAGTTCGGCCTCGAGAGCAGCCACGCGCTCGGCGAGCTGGCCGATCAGCGCCTCGGCGCGCGCCTTCTGATCGCGCGGCGCGGGCGCGGTGTCATCGGTCGGGGGCGGGGAGAGTGCTTTGTCCATGCCGTCCAGGTCTGCCTGCGTTTTGCCGAGGCGCTGCGGCGCCGGCGGCTCCGACGTAACAGGATCGCAGATAGCCGGAAAGTGCATTTCTGGCGCAAAAGGGTGTAATTTGATTGACAAGCCTGGATGCGCTCTGTAGTCGAAGCGGGCCAGCGGAGCGACATTCCTTGGGCGAGCAGCGGGTGTGTGCCTGTTTATTTTTTTGACACAAATGTCCGCACGTTGTGGCAGCGAGTCCGGTGCACCCTGTCTTTAGGTGCGCCCTGTTTTTAGGTGTGCCCTGTCTTTAATCGCGAGGGTTTTTCGAGTTGTTGTATTTCACACTGACAGGTGGCCCGCGGCGCGCCTGTGGCGTCACATTCAAGCCAACACACCATCATTCGGCCAACCTGGGATAATGGAATAAGTCAACCGTGCCCAGATCCGATACGCAAATCACGCCGCTCAAGGGCTCGCTAGGCTGGAGGGCTATTAAGCCGCTGCTGGTTATTAGAAATAAAATAAAACGTCTTTGGTATGTCCTTAGGTTTTCCGTCAAACACGCCGGAGGATTAAAAAATACAATCAAGAAAGCCGTCTGGATTTATCGCAGCCGCGGGCTTTCCGGCATAAAACGCACCATGCGGAAAGTTGATCAGATTAATCCAGCCAACCAGATCAGCCCGACGTCTTGGTTTGCCCGCTATCGCGCGGGAGCGAATTACGGGGCCGTCCAATGTCGGGGTTCGGCGCGGTTTAGCATTGTCATGCCGATCTATAAAGTGCGCCCGGATTGGCTCGCAGAGGCAATTGCGAGTGTCGTCGCTCAGACCTATCCCCATTGGGAGCTGATCTGCGTTGACGACGATTCGAAAGATGATTTGCTGAACGCCATCCTGGCCCGCGCCGCCACTAACGACCCGCGGGTGAAATACATAACGCTTGCGCAAAACCAGGGTGTTTCGCGCGCGACGAATAACGGGATCGAGCAGGCAACCGGCGAATATTTGCTCTTCATGGACCACGATGACATGCTTGAGCCCCATGCCCTGGCTCGCCTGAGCGATGCGGCTTTTTCCGAGGATGCGGATATTCTCTACGGGGACGAGGTCGTCACCAGCGAGAACCTGGAAGAGATCATCGGCGTGCAGCTCCGCCCGGCCTTTTCCCACACCTACTACCTTTCGTACCCGTTCTTCGTGCATCCCGTGGCGGTCAGGTCGGCCCTCGCGCGAAAGATCGGCGGCCTCAACACGTCGCTGACAATTTCGCAAGACATTGACTTCGTGCTGCGCGCCCTGGAAATCGCGAAAAATGTAACGCATATACCGGATATTCTCTACCGGTGGCGCACCCATCCGGAGAGCACGGGCCGCATGCACAAACAAGACGAGATAAATTTTACCACTTGCGCCCTCAAAAAAGAGCATCTTCACCGGCTCGGTTTTGGTGATGCCGACGTGCGCGCGGGCCCCTCGTTCAACACCTTTAACGTAAGATATTTTGGCGTCTCCTCGGGTCGCATCCTGGGCATTATTCCAACGAAGAACCAGGCGGGTCTGCTGCGCCTCTCGGTCGAAACCCTGCGGGAGACGACCAAGGGTCTTGATCTCGATCTCGTCATCATCGATCACCAGTCCGACGATCCAGAGACCTTGAGCTATCTGCGCGAATTGGCGCATTCTGGCGCTGCGCGTATTTTATCCTACCAGGGGAAATTCAATTACAGCGCCATTAACAACTACGCGGTATCCGCCAGTGGCGCCGGCTACGACTACTATTTATTCCTGAACAACGATATCGAGGCCACCAAACCGGGCTGGCTCGATGCCATGCTCAACCTGGCGATGCGCGCCGATGTTGGCGCGGTAGGCGCAACCCTCCTCTACCCAGACGGCACCGTCCAACATTCAGGGGTGATTGTCGGCATGCACGACAGCGCCGAGCATGCCTTCAGGACCGTTCTGTTCCGCTCGGATGAGCCAGGCTACGGCGCCTCGCTTCACGCAACGCGCGAATATAGCGCCGTCACGGCGGCCTGCATGCTGGTGCCGGCGGAAGTCTTTCATGCCGTGGGCGGCTACGACGAGAAGCTCGAGGTGGGCTACAACGACACAGATCTCTGCTTGCGGATTGGCCAGAAAGCCTATCGCGTGGTGAACTGCGCGGAAGCCATTCTCGTGCACCACGAGTCGGCAAGCCGCGGCAAAAGCCTCGATGGCCGTGATCCCCATCCGCACGACTCGGCGTTGTTCAGACGCCGATACAGGGAGTTTCTTCGGGGCACCGACCCGCATTTCTCGCCGCTCTTGGCCAAGGACAATCCCACCTTCATCCTCGATTTCTCGGCACGCCTCGCGGCCAGGATAGACTATGCAACGGTGACGGATTTTCTACCAAAGGGGCGTCGTGGGCTGGGTCAGCAAGCGGCCTACCCGGCTGATCTGGCCCATCTCCACGCGAGCGCCGTTGATATCGGGGATTATTCCCACCCTTGATCGCCCCGAGCCCGCGCCGCTCTTCACGGCGCGCGGAGGAACAGGCCGATGGTCAGGGCGATGCCGATCGCGGCGATGCCGAGGCGTAGCTTCTTCTCGTTGACGCGCACCAGGAGATAGGCGCCGAGCGCGCCGCCGGCGATCGCGGCGACGGCGACAACCCCGGCGCGCGCCCACGCGACATCAGGGGAAAACATGAAAATCACCACCGCCGCGGCATTCATCACCGCCGCCAGCGCGTTCTTGGTGGCTCCCGCCGCGCGCACGGTCAAACCCGCCGCGGTGAGGGCGGCGAGCATGAGAAAGCCGATGCCGCCGCCGAAATAGCCGCCATAGATGGCGATCAGGAATTGCATCCCTCCGCCGGCCAGCGGCCCGAGATGGCGCGGGCGCGATGGGGCGCGGCGAAAACTCCCCCAGGCGAACACGGCGGTCGCGAAGAGCACCAGCCACGGCACGAGGCGGGCGAAAAAATCCGCCGGCGTCGCCAGCAGCAACACCGCCCCGAGCATCCCGCCCAGCAGGCTGACGGCGAAAAGCGCGCCGAAACCCAATTCCCCCGCCCCCGAGACATGCCGCCGCCCCGCCCAGCTCGTCGTCACCTGACCGGGGAAGAGCGCGACCGTCGAGGTGATATTGGCGCTACGGGGATCGAGCCCGCTCAGGATCAGCGCCGGCAGGGTGAGGAACGACCCGCCCCCGGCCAGCGCGTTCTGGGCGCCCGCGGCGAAGGCCACGAGGGCGAGGAGCAACAACGTCGTCGCGTGAATGGTTTCCCCCCAATCCCCCACTGGTCTGGCCTGGGGGGCGATTTTGATAGCACGCGCGGCCCGCGTGGTCCCATGCATCTTTCCCGCCCAAGCCCCGCGTGGCAGGCTGGCGCGGTCGATAACGGGGAGAAAATCATATGGTCACGGGGGCGAGGCGGGCGCTGCCGCTCGATCTGGGCGGCTTGCGGGTGGCGATTTCGGCGGCGGCGCGCGGTATCGGGCGGGTGATGGCCGACAGCTTCGCCGCGTGCGGCGCGCGGGTGTTCATCTGCGACATCGACGAGAAGGCACTCGCCGAAGCGGGCCATCCCGGGGTGCGCGCCGACGCCGGCCAGCGGGTCGAGATTGAGGCCTTCATGGCCGCGGCGCTCGATCATCTCGGCGGGCTCGACGTGCTGGTCAACAATGCCGGTATCGCCGGGCCCACCAAGCGGGTCGAGGAGGTGCTGCCCGAGGAGCTGGAAGAGACGTTGCGCATCGATCTCGAAAGCTATTTTCATTGCGCGCGCCTCGCCATTCCGGCGCTGCGCGAGGCCCGGGGTGGGGCGATCATCAATCTCAGCTCGGCCGCCGGGCGTTTCGGTTTTCCGCTGCGCGCCCCTTATGCCGCGGCAAAATGGGGGGTGATCGGCTTCACCAAGACGATCGCCATCGAACTCGGCCCCGATGGCATCCGCGCCAACGCGCTGCTGCCCGGCCTCGTCGATGGCGCGCGCATCCGCGCGGTGATCCGCGCCAAGGCGCAGGCCGCGGGGATTTCCGAGAACGAGCAGACCGAGCGCGCGGTGGTCGCGACCAGCCTGCGCACCTTCGTCACCGAGCAGGATATCGCCAATATGGCGCTCTATCTCGCGAGCCCCTTCGGCGCCACGATCAGCGGCCAGGCAATCGCGATCGACGGCGACATGCAGACGCTGATCTGAACCGGGCTCGCCTCAGAGGCTGAAAATGAATCCGCCGCTGAGCGTGTTGCGCGCGAGGAGCGTTTGGAGGCGCGATATCTCATGTTGGACGACATGGATTGCTGTGTGGGATGAGCGTCGTTTGGATCTGTTTTCGCGTTTGCCGGCGGCAAGGAAGCTGTGTGACCACTGTATGCGAGGGGGTGTCGTGTTCGCCCTCGTGAACCCGATTTATCGCCTCCTCGCTGTTTCGTGTGGGTAGTCACGACCGCCCCTTGCCTGTCCCAACCACGCCGCCCAGTTGGTAGCGTTTCTTGGTTCGGCTGAAGGGGGCTGTTTCTTCGTCCCGGCCTGACG